>Ga0247695_1000005_pt1 | contig 254181 bp, 240 predicted proteins | sample CNK36_metaG_FD_182739 | JGI IMG/M metagenome (GOLD analysis project Ga0247695, IMG submission 182739) | Soil microbial communities from Purdue University Martell Research Forest, Indiana, United States - CNK36 | ecosystem: Environmental > Terrestrial > Soil > Temperate forest > Bulk soil...
GCCTGACGCATTTTTGGGCTCCGGTAGCTCAGCCAGAACAGAGCGGCAGACTACTAATCTGTCGGTCGTGGGTTTAAATCCCACCCGGAGCACCACTTTTGATTTCAAAGAATCGTTGCCTGTAGGGTAACGAGGCGCGGATTGTAACCGGGCCGACTAACTACGTCAAGCGTCGCGTATAATCACGCACCTATTGACTTCCTGACCGTTCAAGCATATATTGCTTCCTATGAACAAGTTAAGCAGCAACAAGCGCACCTCGGTTATCACGGCTCTCGTGGAAGGCAACTCCATCAACTCGACTTGCCGGATGATGGGCGTATCGCAGAAAACCGTCCTCTCGCTCATCGAGACAGTCGGCACGGCGTGCGCGGACTTTCAGGATCGCTGGCTCCGCGACCTCCCCACCACGAAGGTTCAGGTTGACGAGATCTGGAGTTTTTGCCGGATGAAGCAGAAGAACGTTCCCGTCGACATGCGCGGCGTCCTGGGCTACGGCGACGTGTGGACATTCGTCGCGCTCGACTCGGATTCCAAGCTGGTTATCTGCTGGAGCGTCGGACACCGCGACGAAGCGACCACGAACGACTTCATCTACGATCTCTCGCTCCGCATTCGCAACCGCGTGCAAATCTCCTCGGATGGACTCGGAACGTACCCCTTCGCAATCGAGGCGGCGTGGTCGCATAGCACCGTCGACTACGGTCAGCTCGTGAAGCACTACAACGAAGTCCCGACCGAAGAGCGGCGGCGCTACTCGCCGAGCCGGTTCGTCAGCGCGGAAAAGAAAGCGATCCTCGGCGAGCCCGATCCCAACTTCATTTCGACCTCGTACGTCGAGAGGCAGAACTTGAACATCAGGATGGAGTCGCGCCGGATGACTCGCTTGACGAATGCCTTCTCGAAAAAGGTCGAGAACCACATTCACCAGACCGCGATCAACTTCGCGCACCACAACTTCTCGCGCATCCACCGGACACTTCGCTGCACTCCGGCGATGGCGGCGGGAGTCACGTCGTCCGTGTGGTCTATCGCTGACCTCGTCCGGATTACCGAAGAGTACGAGATCACCCGCGACTGGCCGCTCGCTCACGTGAGCTAGGGCAGGGGGTTTGCGATTGCGTGCCAAGGTACCGAGCATTGTTACAACCCACCTTAGCAAATTCCGTCACCACCCGGGGTCTCGGGGTTGCGCGGTCTCGCGGTGTTTGGTTGCAAGGTTGCTGAGTTGCAAGGTTGCTCGGGCCGCGAGGCGAAAGGGCTACGGGTTAATCGTTCAGTCTCAGCAACCCAGCAACCCAGCAACCCAGCAACCTTGCAACCCAGCAACCCAGCAACCCAGCAACCCGCGAGACCGCGAGACCGCGCGACCCCGCGACCACGGAATAGCCCACTACCACCCCACGTTCCGCCCGGTCGCTGGCTGGTTTGACGACCCTCCGACCCGCCGCTTATACTCCCCGCTTTCTTTTCAGAAGGTTAAGGAAAACATGAAGCGTACATTTCAGCCGAACAACCGCCGCCGCAAGCGCACGCACGGTTTTCTGGTCCGGATGCGGACCAAAGACGGGCAGGCGGTGCTTTCGCGCCGCCGCCGTAAGGGCCGCAAGCGCCTGGCGGTCTAGTCCGTTGTCAGCCGATGCCGGCGGACTTTCCGCCAGCTCCGAGGCTCTGCCGAAAGAGAAACGATTGGCAAAACGTCGCGAGTTCCTTCGCGTCTACGAGGCCGGCCGTAAACTCTTCTCCCGCTACAGCGTTCTCTTTTTTGCCGCCAACGGCTTGCCCTACTCGCGGGTCGGCATCACCGCGACGAAAAAGAGCGGCAAGGCCAACGTACGCAACCGGCTCAAACGATGGACTCGTGAGATCTACCGCCGCCAGCGCGAGCCGCTCGGCCTCGACAGCCGAGCCATCGACGTCGTGGTGAACATCAAACCGAACGCCGCGCAGGCAGCATGGCCCGATTACAGCCTCGACCTGCAACGCGCGTTGAAGCGCGTCGTATCAGAGAGCGGCAGTTCCCGATGACTCATGCGCTCGATCGCTCTCGCTCCGCTCCGTTTTTACAAGCGATTTCTCTCGCCATTGCTCCCGCCGATGTGTCGCTTCGATCCCACCTGTTCGATTTACATGATGCAGGCGATCGAAAAGCACGGCACACTGCGCGGAGTCTGGCTCGGCCTGCGGCGGCTCGCACGCTGTCACCCGTTCAACCCTGGAGGTTGGGACCCGGTCCCTTGAGATGGAAAAACGAATCTTTGTCGCAGTATTGATCTCGATCGGGTTCCTCTGGCTCTGGGCGGCCGTCGCGCCCAAGCTCTTCCCCGATCTGATGAAAAAGCCGGTGGAGAAGCCCGCCGTAACGGCGACCACCGCCACGACCGCTTCCGTTCCGGCCGCGCCTCCAACGACGACGTCGTCGACAGCGACGACGGCGACAACGACGACGACGTCGGTCGAGCCGCCTGCTGCGGTCCCGGTTGCCGCTCCGATCGCTGCCACCACGCAAACGATCACGAAGGTCATCACCGACGACTTCGCCGCCAAGTTCTCGAACCGCGGAGCGGAGTTGGTTTCGTTCCAACTCACGAATTACAAGGCCAAGCCGAGCTCGAAGACGGATGAGAGCAAGGTCGAGCTGGTCAAAGACCGCGAGCCGAACCGTACCGACTTCCCCTTCGCCATCGAGGCCACCGACCCGAATTTCACACGCGCCGCGAATGGCGCGCTCTACACCGTCCGCGAATTCGATGAGAAGGGATCGCACGTCATCGAGTACCACTGGTCCGATGGCGTCCACGCCGTCACGAAGACCTTTCGCTTCAACGGCGAGTACCTCTTCAACTTCGCCGTTTCCGTGACACCCCCCATCGGGTACCGCGTCGCCATCGGTCCCGGAATCCGGACCCTGGCGCCCGACGAGAAAGACAACCAGTTCATCATCACCGGCAATGGCGTCATGCAGAATGACGACAGCCTGAAGGTCATTCGCCGCGAGAAGGCCGACACGCTGAGCATCTACCCCTCGGTGCAGTACGTCGGCGTCGAGGACAATTACTTCCTCACCGTGCTGCGCCCGGAGAAGTCGTCCGGGGCGATCATCAGAGCAATTGACGTCCCTGCCGGCGGCAAGAGCGAGAAACGCCGCGAGCTGTACGCCGCCGTCAACGCCGCACCGGATGGGGTCGTCTCCGGCGCCGCCTATTTCGGACCGAAAGAGGCCAAGGTCGTCGACCGCTACGGCTTCGAGAAAACGCTGCAGTTGGGCTACTTCGGCATCATCGCCCGCTTCTTCCTGGCCGCTCTTCTCTGGCTGAACCGCTTCACGAAAAACTACGGTTTCGCCATCATCGTCCTGACGATCATCATCAAAGTCGTGCTCTATCCGCTGCAGCACAAGTGGATCGTCTCGATGAAGAAGATGCAGAAGCTTCAGCCGAAGATGGAGTCGATCAAGGCACGCTACAAGAAGGCCAAGACCGATCCCGAGCAGCGGCAGAAGATGAACGCCGAGATGATGAAGCTGTATCAGGTGGAAGGGATCAATCCCGCCGGCGGCTGTCTCCCCTTCGTGCTGCAGATCCCGATCCTCTGGGGCTTCTACGGTCTGCTCACGCACGCCATCGAGCTGCGCGGCGCGCCGTTCATGCTGTGGATTCACGATCTGTCGATGAAGGATCCGTACTACATCACACCGGCGCTGATGACGATTACGATGTTCATCCAGCAGGCCATCACGCCGTCGACGGCGGATCCGGCCCAGAAGCGGATGTTCCTGATCATGCCGCTGGTGATGGGATGGATTTTCAAGGAGTTCCCGACCGGCGTCGTGCTTTACTGGCTGATGCAGAACCTCCTGACGATTGCGCAGCAGCTCATCATGAACAAATTTTGGAAGGATCACCCGTCGGACCCAAACCCGGCGTGATCGTGCGGAACGACCATGGCTCAACGATTCGAAGGTAAGAATCTCGACGAAGCATTGACGATGGCGTCGGAAGCGTTCGGCGTCGAGCGCGTTCAACTGACGTATCACGTCGTCCTCGAAAAACGAGGCTTTCTCGGCGGCTTCAAACGCATCGTCGTCGAAGCCGAGGTCAACGCCGCCGCCGTGGCACAACCGGCGCCGCCGGCGGCGGCGTCCATTCCGGGAAGACCGGCGCGGAATGCAGGCGGTGGAGGAGGGCGTGGCCGCGGAGGCCGTGACCGCGGTCGCGGCCGTAGCGATGGCCGCGAGCGTGGCGGACGTTCGGCCGGCGGCAACCGCGCCCGCGGACTGCGGCGCGAGCACGAGGACGACTTTCAGACCGGCGACTTCGAGCGCTTCGCCGGCGAGATCCCCGAACAGGGGCCCGAGTCCGAGCAGGCCGGCGTGGTGCGCGCCTGGTATGTGCAGGTGATCGAGCTGGCGAAGCTGCAGCTCGAGATCCGCACCGAGGAGAACGAGACCCAGATCATCGTGCGCCTGTTCGGAGGCGATGCCAGGCTGCTGACCGAGCAGCACGGTGAGCTTCTCGACGCCATTCAGGTCCTCGGCAACAAGGCTCTGGTCGGCCGCAAGGTCGAGAAGGAGATCGAGCTGAATTGCGAGGCCTTCAAAGAGCGCCGCGCCGAGCAGCTCGCCGAGAAAGCCCGCGAGCTGGCCGACCGCGTCCGCGACACCGGCCGCGAGCAGCTCCTGCCGGCCATGACCCCGATCGAGCGCCGCCTCGTTCACCTCGCGCTGCAGGAAGACGCCGACGTCACCACCGAGTCTCGCGGCGACGGCTTCTACAAACGGGTGGCCATCGTCATGCGCGGCGACGCCGCGGAGTAGGGCTCACGCGGAGGCGCGGAGCTCGCGGAGAAAAGAAGAAGTTCCTCATCATCACCTCCGCGTCTCCGCGTGAGATCGTTCCCCGTCAACTGGACAAACAGTGTCAGAGCTCGACACCATCGTCGCTCCCGCCACCCCGCTCGGCAGGGGAGCGCTTGCCATCGTTCGTATCGATGGACCACGAAGCGCGCCGATACTGGCAACGCTTGGAGCCATCGCTCCGGATGCTCGCGTAGCCACGCTCGCCCGATTGATGCATAACGGCGTCGTGCTCGATGAATGTATTGCCGTCCGCTACGCGTCGCCGCACTCATTCACCGGCAACGATCTCGTCGAGCTGACGCTGCACGGCAGCCCGCTCCTCGTGGAGCGCGTCATCGCCGCGGTAGTGGAGCTGGGCGCGCGATTAGCCGAGCCGGGGGAGTTCACGGAGCGGGCCGTGCTGAACGGAAAGCTCGACCTGGTGCAGGCCGAGTCGATCGCCGATCTGATCAACTCGCGCACGGCGCTGCAGGCGAAGCTCTCGCTCGGAAATCTGCAGGGAGAATTGAGCCGCCGGGCCATGGCTATTCGTGAATCGCTGCTTCACGTGATCTCCCGTCTCGAGGCCGCGCTCGACTTTTCGGAAGAGGGCTACGAGTTCATCACCCGCGCCGACGCACGTCTGCAGATCGAAGGGGCGATTGCCGATGCGAACGCGCTCGCGGAAACGTATCGCCGCGGGAAGGCTACGACATCCGGCCTTACGGCAGTAATCCTCGGGCGTCCGAACGCCGGCAAGTCGACGCTTCTCAACCGGCTCGTCGGCAGCGACCGGGCCATCGTCACACCGATTCCAGGGACGACGCGCGACATCGTCCGCGAGACGATCGAGATCGGCGGGCTGCCGGTGACGATCGCCGACACCGCCGGTCTTCGAAGGAGCGGCGATCTCGTGGAGGAGATCGGCGTCGCGCGTGCGCGGGAGGCGGCCGGCAATGCCGACATCGTCCTCTATCTAGTCGACGCAACGGTGGGTTTGACCGTTGACGATGAGCACACCGCTTACCCGGACGCGATGATTATTTATACGAAGGCCGACCTCGCTCCGGCACCTGCCGGTGAGCTCGGTATCAGCGTCACGGCCGAGCGCGGCCCTGATAACGGTATCGAGGAACTGCTGAGCAGGCTCGACGCTCTCGTGCGCGATGAGTTCGCTGCGCCGGAAGGCAGCCTGGTCAACGAGCGCCAACACCAAGCCGTGCTCGGCTGCAAGGAAGCGCTCACGACGGCGCTCGAGGCGCTTGCTGCCGGACTCGAGGAACAGATCATGCTGGTCGATCTTCATCGCGCCTCGACAGCCCTCGGTCTGCTCACTGGTGCCATCACGCGCGACGACGTGTTCACGGAGATCTTCTCAAAGTTCTGCATCGGGAAGTGAGCGCTCCGGCGTCACTGTTCCACGTGAAACATGTTCGATGTGATCATCATCGGCGGCGGCCATGCCGGCACGGAGGCGGCGCGGGTCTGCGCCCGCGGCGGTGGGCGTGTGGCGCTGGTGACGATGCTGCGCGACGCCATCGGCCGCATGTCCTGCAACCCGGCCATCGGCGGGCTGGCCAAAGGGAACCTGGTCAAGGAAATCGACGCCCTCGGCGGCTTGATGGGGGAGGCGACAGACCGCGCCGGCATCCAGTTCAAGCTGCTGAACCGCTCCAAGGGTCCCGCCGTCCAGGGTCCCCGCGCCCAGTGTGACCGCGACCTCTACTCCGCAGCAGTGCGGCAGATCATCGATGATGAGCCGAATGTAACGATCCTCGAGGGCTCCGTCTCCTCGCTTCTGCGCGAAGGGGCGGCCGTTCGTGGAGTAGTAATGAAAGACGGCACGCGGCTCAGTTCCCGCGCCGTAATCGTCACCACCGGTACGTTTCTGCGGGCGTTGATGCACTCCGGAGAGCAGAAGACGGTCGGCGGCCGTTTCGGTGAACCGGCCGCGGAAACGCTTTCGGACTCCCTGCGCGATCTCGGCCTGAAACTCGGCCGGCTGAAGACGGGAACGCCGCCGCGCGTCGATCGGACCTCCGTCGACTTCTCCAAACTGGAGGAGGCACCCGGCGATGCCGAACCGCGGCCGTTCTCCATTCTCACCGACCGGCTCGCTCTGCCGCAGGTTCTCTGCCATCTCACGTATACCGGCGCCATTGCCCATGAAGTGATCCGCGCCAATCTGCATCGTGCACCGATGTACTCCGGACAGATCCACGCCACCGGCCCGCGCTATTGCCCGTCGATCGAAGACAAGGTCGTCCGATTCGCGGAAAAGGAGCGCCATCAGGTGTTCGTCGAGCCGGAAGGCCTCGAACACCCGTGGCTGTACCTCAATGGCATCTCGACCTCATTGCCTCCTGACGTTCAGGACGCGGTGGTTCGCTCGCTTCCGGGTTTCGAAAACGCGGTCATCGCCCGCTACGGCTATGCGGTCGAGTACGATTTCAGCAATCCCGAGCAGCTCGATCCGACGCTGCAGGCTCGCGGCATCGACGGCCTCTTCCTGGCCGGCCAGATCAACGGCACCTCCGGTTACGAAGAGGCTGCCGCGCAGGGACTGCTGGCCGGGATCAACGCACTGCAGACGATCCGCGGCGACGAGCCGGTCATTCTCCGGCGCGACCAGGCCTACGCCGCGGTGATGATCGATGACCTCGTCACCCAAGGCACCGAAGAGCCGTACCGGATGTTCACCTCTCGCGCGGAGCACCGCCTCCTGCTCGGCTGCGACTCAGTTTACAAGCGCCTTTCGCCGATCGCGGCACGGCTCGGCATTCTGGATGACGAGAGAAAGCGGCGCGTCGAAGCTCGCGTCGCGCGCATGCAGCGGGCCAGGGACGCTGCCGAATCGGCCACCGTGACGCCGGACCGCGAGACCCTGATCTGGCTCGGCACCGCGAACGTATCGCTCAACGAGAAAGCGACCATCGCCCGGCTCATGCAGCGCGCGGACTTCGATATCGAGCGCTTCACCGACGTCTGCGAAGCCGTTCTGCCCGAGGTTGCGAGCGCCTTTCGAGCCTTGAGCGATGAAGAATCGGACGGTGTCGTCAGTCAGCTTCGCTACGCCGGCTACATCGAGCGCCAGCAGCGCGAAGCGTCACGGCAGGCGGATGAGGAAGGGATGCGTATCCCGGCGGAGATGTCGTACCGCCTTCCCGGACTGTCGCGTGAGATGGTCGAGAAGCTGAGCTTCGTCCGTCCCGTTTCGCTGGGTCAGGCCAGCCGTATCCCCGGTGTGACGCCGGCGGCGATCTCGATCGTACGGATGCATCTCCGGCGCGGCGTCGCGCAGACGGCATGAACGCGCGGCTCGAGACGTACAAGCGCGAGCTCCTTCGCTGGAACGAGCGGATCAACCTCATCGGGCCCGAAGCGAAGGCGAATCTCGATGATCATGTCGCCGAGGCCGTCACCGCGGCGGGCCTGCTGAAGCCGCGCGGAAACGTGCTCGACTTTGGCAGCGGGGGAGGACTCCCGTCCATTCCGATGGCCATCGTTTCGCCCGAAGCCCGGTTTCACCTCGTGGAAGCGGACAGGAAAAAGTGGGCCTTTCTGAAACACATCGTGCGCGCCTGCGAATTGAACGCTGTGGTTTACGGTGATAGATTGGCGCGCGCCGTGACCCGGTTCCCGCCTGACGTTCGCTTTTCTCTGGTTACATCGCGTGCCGTCGGAGCTCCTGAAGAGTGGGTACCGTCGCTGACGGCGTGGATGGAGCCGGGCGGGCGCATCGCCCTCTTTCAAAGCGCGCCGGCAGTCGCTTCGATCGCTGGTTTTGAAGCGGGAGAAGTCTTTCCGCTTCCCCGCGGCACCTCGAATTACCTCGTGACTCTCGCGTTCCACGTGGAACAGTCAAACGGATGACGAAGATCGTCGCTCTGGCGAATCAAAAGGGCGGTGTCGGCAAGACGACGACCGCGATCAACCTCGGCGCCTCCGTCGCCGCCTGCGAGCGGCGCGTCCTGCTGGTCGATCTCGATCCGCAGTCGAACGCCAGCTCGGGCATCGGGGTAACGGAGGCCGATCCCTCGATGTACGACGTGCTCATCGAGAACATGCCCCTCCGCGACATCATCCGGCCGACCGAGATCCCGACGCTGTATCTGGCGCCGTCGTCGACCGATCTCGTTGGCGCCGAGGTCGAGCTGCGCGATGCCATCGGGCGCGAGTACTACCTCAAACGGGTCCTCGAACCCATAGCTGCCGACTACGACTACATCCTCATCGACTCGCCGCCCTCGCTCGGACTGTTGACCGTCAACGGCCTGACCGCGGCCAACTCCGTCCTCGTTCCGCTGCAGGCCGAATACTTTGCGCTCGAGGGGGTCACACAACTCCTGGCCACTATCGAACGCGTTCGCGGCGCGGTCAACGCAAGCCTGGAAATCGAAGGGATTGTCTTGACGATGTACGACGAGCGGGTCAATCTAGCCCGCCAGGTCGCCGAAGAGGTTCGTAACCACTTCGGCGAAAAAGTCTACAAGACCATCATTCCCCGGAACATCCGTCTCAGCGAAGCGCCGTCGTTCGGTAAACCGATTATTCTTTACGACATCCGTTCGCGTGGAAGCGAAGCGTACGTAAGTCTGGCCAGGGAATTCATTCAGCGCGCGGAGAACGTGATCTGATGAACCACAAGAAAGTGCTCGGACGTGGCCTCGGCGCTCTCATTCCGCAGCGCCCGGAAGCGCCGGAAGCTCATTCCACTCCCGGCCTTGCCGAGATTCCAATCTCGCAGATCCAGCCGAATCCCTACCAGCCGCGCAAGACCTTCAACGAGGCATCGATCGAAGAGCTGGCCCGCAGCGTTCGCGAGCATGGGATCGTGCAGCCGCTCGTGGTCACCCGCGCCGGCGACAAGTACAAGCTCATCGCCGGCGAGCGTCGTTTCCGCGCCGCACAGAAGGCCGGTCTGACCACCGTTCCCGCCCTCATCAAAGAGATGATGCAGGAAGGCGACGCCCTGCAGATCGCGTTGATCGAGAACATCCAGCGCGAGGACCTCAACCCGATCGAAGAAGCGCTCGCCTACCACCAGCTTCACGACGACTTTCAGCTCACCCAGGAGGAGATCTCCAAGCGGGTGGGGAAGGAACGCTCGACCGTCGCCAACTTCCTGCGCCTCCTCAAGCTGCCCGAGCCGGTGAAGAAGTTGCTCGCCTCCGGCCAGCTCTCGATGGGGCACGCACGTGCGCTGCTGGCGATCGAGTCGCCGAAGAAGCAGGAGCAGTTGGCTGACCGCGTGGTCCGGAAGAACCTCAACGTCCGGCAGACGGAGATGCTCGCCTCCGAGAGCTCGCCCAAGACGACGGAGAAGAAAGAGAAGGAAAAAGATGTCTTCACGCGCGACGCGGAAGACAAGCTTCAAAGGACTTTGCGCACAAAAGTAGAAATCGACCGCAGGCGGCGCGGCGGCGTGATCCACATCCGGTATGGCAGTGAAGATGAATTGATTCGTGTCGTCGACGAACTGATGGGGAGACGCCGTTAGCGGAACGCTCATTGCGGTTGCGGCAGCGGGTATCATCGCCGCGATCGTGTTCGCATTCGTTCACGGCCGCCAGGAGAAAGGCATGGGAGCAGAGATGAAGAACAAAAGCGGTGAACTGAATGGCTTTCTCGACCGGGGCTCATCGTTTCGCGGCGAGCTGGAGTTCGAAGACACGATGCGCATCGACGGCCGTTTCAACGGCAAGATCATGTCGAAGAACGAGCTGATCGTCGGCGAGAGCGCGCACATCGAGGGCGACGTCCATGTCGGCCGCATCGCCATCAGCGGAACGATCGTCGGCAAGATCGTCGCGGCGCAGCGAGTCGAGATCCACCGGAACGGCAAGGTCTACAGCGACATCGAAACGCCTGCGCTGATCATCGAAGAGGGAGCCATCTTCCAGGGCAACTGCGTGATGGGTGACAAAAAGCCGGCGACGGTGACGAACATCGCCGCGAAGGCGTGAAGAAAAGCCGATGAAGGCATGGTGGCCGATCCGGTGGGTCGATCCTGATATTGACCCCCCTCGGTTGTCATCTTTCGATGACACAACCTGACCTTGACCCCATCGGTTCTGATCTTGAGGTGGCTTGATCCTGACCTTGACCCCATCGGTTGTGACCTTGAGGTGGGTCGATCCTGACCTTGACCCCATCGGGTTGTGACCTTGAGGTGGGTCGGTCCTGACCTTGACCCCATCGGGTTGTGACCTTGAGGTGGGTCGGTTCTGACCTTGACCCCATCGGGTTGTGACCTTGAGGTGGGTCGATCCTGACCTTGACCCCATCGGTTGTCATCTTAAGGTGTCAGTCCTGATATTGACCCCTTGGGTTGTGATCTCGAGGTGGGTCGGTTCTGAAATCGATCCCCTCGATCCTGATCTTGAATTGGGTAGTTCTGATATTGACGCCCCTACGCTTTTCATCATCCGACGAGGCTGGCCAATGATGACCGCGTACGTGTCATACAATACCGCACGCCCCATGGACATCGACCCATCTGGTAGCGCGGCAGTTCTTCGCGCTCGGTGAGAATGCCTACCTGGTATCTGCTGCTCGCTCTGCTGTTCATCATCGCGAACGGATTCTTCGTCGCCGCTGAATTCGCGATTATCAAGGTTCGCCCGACGCAGCTCGCGGAGATGGCGGCCGAGGGGAGCACGCGCGCGCGCATGGCGCGGCGCATCATCAAGAAACTCGACAGCTACCTATCCGCCACGCAGCTCGGAGTGACGCTGGCATCTCTTGCACTCGGCTGGGTCGGCGAGCCTGCGTTCGAGAGTCTCATCCAGCCACGCCTGGCGTTTCTCGGCGTCTACAGCGTCCCCGTATCGCACACCATCGCCGCGTCGATCGCCTTCATCCTGATCTCGTCGCTCCACATCATCTTCGGCGAGCTCGGACCGAAGTATCTGGCCATCGACAAGACCCTCGGCACGGCGCTCTGGTCGGCGCATTTCCTCCGCGCCTTCTACATCGTGATGTACCCCATCATCTGGACGCTGAACCGAACCACGAACGCGGTCCTGCGTCTCATCGGCATCAAGCCGGCCAGCGGCAACGAGATGGCGCATTCGCAGGAGGAGTTGCGCCTCATCCTGGCGCACTCCGAGAAGGCCGGCATCCTCTCCGAGGAAAACCGCGAGATCATCGAAGGGGTCTTCCAGTTCTCGAAGCGGACGGCGCGGCAGATCATGGTGCCGCGTACAGACGTCTCGGTCCTTTCCACGCTGAAGTCGATCGAAGAAAACCTCGAGATCATCCGCACGACCCGCCATACCCGCTACCCGCTCTGCGACGGAACGCTCGATCAGACCATCGGCCTGATCCACGTCAAGGATCTCTTCCTCGCCCAACTGCGCGGACCCGGGCGGACGATGATGGAGCTGAAGCGCGACGTCCTCTTCGTACCGGAGAACTCGACGGTCGAAGCGCTGCTCTCGCAGTTCATCGAGCACAAGACGCACATGGCCATCGTCCTCGACGAGTACGGCGGCGCCTCGGGGATCGTGTCGCTGGAAAACATCACCGAGGAGTTGTTCGGGCAGATCCAGGACGAGTTCGACCGCGAACGGCCCGAGATCGAGCCGCTCGGCAACGGACGGTATCGCGTGCGCGGCGATTACCTCATCGAGGATCTGGCAGACAGGCTCAAAGTCGACGTCGGAGAGCCCGCGGAGGAGACGATCGGAGGGTATGTCGCGGCCCGGCTCGGACGCGAAGTCGTACCGGGCGATCGGACGCAGCTCGGCGACCTTGCGATCGAAGTACTGGATGCCGAGCGTTTCCGCGTACGCTGGGTGATCGTGCAGACGGAGCCGCCGCCGACTGAAGAGGTCGAAGAGTCTACGAACGCTTGAAGATGCCGGTCAGCGAACGCCAGGCGCGTCGCCACAGGCCGCCGCGATCGCGCTCCTGCAACTCGTGGTAGTGCCGCGCATAGCGCGCCTCTTTGAGGATCTGATCGGTTTGCTGGATACGCATGGGGGCTCTCCTTGCAGATACAAATAATTGCAAGTGAGGGGCCATGCGGGGTATGAACCGTTATCGGTTGTCGGTCGCCGATGCGTCACGTTCAGTTTCGATTTGGACAGATCGCGCTAAACGCAATCAACTGACAACTGACAACTCGCTCCCCGCGAGCCGCTAATCCTCGCTCGTCACATGAGGCGGCGTCTGTTCGTCCTCATCCGCGTTGGTGATCATGGCTCGGTCGTGAAACGCGCAGACGATGTCGCGCACGCGGACGGGGTCGTCGACGAGGTGGAGACTGTCGACATCCTCCTTCGTGATGTTGTTCGCGGCCAGCACGGTCTTGCGCAACCAGTCGAGGAGGCCGCCCCAGTACTCGCTGCCGTACAGGATCACCGGAAAATTCGTGATCTTCTTCGTTTGGATCAGCGTCAGTGCTCCCATCAACTCGTCGAGCGTGCCGAAGCCTCCCGGGAAGGTGATGAATGCCTCCGAGTACTTCACGAACATCGTCTTGCGGACGAAGAAGTAGCGGAAGGTCATGGCCTTGTCGACGAACTGATTGATCTTCTGCTCGAACGGCAGCTCGATGTTGCAGCCGATCGACAGCGCCCCGGCCTGGCGTGCTCCCTTGTTCGCCGCTTCCATGATGCCGGGGCCGCCGCCTGTGATGACGGCGAAGCCGGCCTTGCCGATCAGCTCGGCCGTCTTCACCGCGGCGTCATAGTACTCATTGGCGAGCTGCGTTCGTGCCGACCCGAAGATCGATACCGCCGGATAAACCTCGGCCAGATGATCGAAGCCGGCCACGAACTCGCTCGTGATCCGCAGCACGCGCCACGATTCACTCTGAAGCAACTCGTTCCGGCTCGGCCGGTCGAGGAGTTTACGGTCTTCGAGCGACTCGCGCGGTTTCGGCGGGATGTGGATCTCATGTCCTGCTCCCGCCGCCGTTGCCGATTCATCAAGGTCCATCTGCAGACATTAGCAGAGCTTACGGCCGGCACGGCCGGCTGCGCTGGTTGCCAAAGGCTCGGCCACCATTTCGTTTCATCGTTCTGCCGCGCAGACTCCTAAGGACGGAGCTTGATTACCGCCGTCTCCACCAGCCGGTCGCCCGTCAGATCGCGCTGCCACGCGGTCGCTTTGATGCTGCCGCTGTCCGACATCGTGCCGAACGACGTACGGATCCGGTAGTGAATCGTCGAATCCTCCGCCGGCTGGAGGTTTGCCAACGTGTAGTGATACGAGTTGGAGCCGGGGTCGTGGCTCATCGTCACGCCGCGTTCGTGTTTCTCATCGAGCACCACCAGTTGCGGCGGAAGCTCGACGTCGACCAGCACGTCCTTCACATAACGCACGCCGCGATTGCCGAGCACGATGCCGATATCGCCCTCGCCCTGCTCCGGCAGGTCGACCGGATGCTCGATATTGATCTTCAAAAGCTGACCATGTTTTGTAAAGGCCATGCCGCTGGACTTGCAGCCGGCTGCCGCGATGAGGGCGACCGCGACGATTGCCAGCGCCGCAATCGTCAAAACTGGATTCGATTTCATGACGTCTCCTTCGACTGGCAGACTCTGCAAGGAACAGTCCTGACGCGGTTTCGGGGTCGCGAGGTTGCGCGGTCTCGCGGTGTTGGGTTGCAAGGTTGCTGAGTCGCTGGGTTGCTTGGTTGCTCAGTGAAGGGCCGCCGGGCCGATGGGCGTGACTTGCACCCACTAACCCACTAACCCCAGCAACCCAGCAACCCAGCAACTCAGCAACCCAGCAACCGAGTAACCTCAACCGCGAGACCCCGTAACTGCGAGACCGCGCAACCCCGTAACCTCCCACCCGGCACCGCACTTGCGGTAAAAGGTTGTTCCGCATGGCGTACTACCTCGGCGTCGACGGCGGCGCGTCGAAAACGGCAGCGCTTGTCACGGACGATACCGGCCGTCCGCTGGGCGATGGCATCGCCGGTCCGTCCAACCACCTGCGTGTCGGGATCGAGACCGCTGCCCGCAACATCGAGCGCGCGGTCAACAAGGCGCTCGTCAAAGCCGATGTGGCCAGCCGCGAGATCAACTGGACGTACTGCGGCATCGCCGGGTCTGACCATCCCGCGCATCGCCAGGAAGTCGTCGATTCGCTGAGCGTCTTCTTTCCGCGCGGCAATTTCACCGTGGATAACGATGCCCGTATCGCTCTCACCGGCGCCATCGGCTTCGGTCCGGGCGTGGTCGTCATCGCCGGCACCGGCTCGGTCGCTGTCGGCCGCAACGCCGCCGGTGAGGAAGCGCGCGCCGGGGGATGGGGGCCGATCGTCGGCGACGAAGGAAGCGGCTACGCCATCGCCCGCGCCGGCCTGGCCGCGATCCTGCGCGCCTACGACGGACGCGGGCCGGCGACGCTGATGACCGAGCTCCTGCTGCGCGACTACGACATGAAGCCCTCCGACCTCCCGCGCTTCGTCTACGCGCAGACCACGCACGCGGACGACATCGCCCGCGTCGGCAAACTCGTCATCGACGCGGCCGAAAACGGCGATGCCCAGGCCGCCGAGATCGTGGCGACGGCCGGGAGTGAGCTGGCCAGGGCAGTCCTGGCGGTGGCCGAGAGGCTTCGCCTCACATCATCCGACTTCCCGGTCGCCTACGTCGGCGGCGCCTTCAACGCCGGGGAAACGCTGCTCGCGCCGATGCGCAGCGCTGTCCTTGCCGAGGCACCGCGCGCACGCATCGCGCCGCCGGTGCACACGCCGGTCGAAGGGGCCGCGCAGATGGCGATCCGAGCGGCGACGAATCCACGTCCCACACGTGCGGGAGCGTGAAGGACTTGAACTCACGCGGAGGCGCGGAGACGCGGAGGAGATGACGAGGAACTTCCTTCTCCGCGGACTCCGCGCCTCCGCGTGAGTCCTCAGGCCCGCGGAGCGCGCTAATCGCCATCGCACATCAGGTCTCGTAGAGCGCTTGTGGCGCTCCCGGATTTCATTTGCTTCAGGATCGCCGCGCCCGACCTCCTCGTAACAACCAGTTTCGGGTGGATGATGAAATCGGCCGGTAGTTCCTGCAGCGCTTGCAGATGATGACGAAGGGCCTGCTCGACCAGATACCCTTTTTTCACACCGGTAGCGCGAACATGTCTCTCCAGCAGGTCCCTTGTCGCCTGGGACACCATTGCCGAGATCCGCATTTTCTTCTCCATCGCGCGTCTCCTCAACGCACCATCGTCACGCCGTACTTCTTCGCCAGATAATCCTCGACCTTCGCTCGCTCGGCGTCGGTGAGCACGCGGGCGTAGACGATTATCTCGGCGATGTCGCCCTTCCAGAACTGATTGAAGCTCGTTCCGGTGCCGCCGATGTACATGTTCGGGAGCGCCTCGCCCCAGTGGGTTTGGAACTTCGTCAGGGACGGCTTCCCGTCGATCCAGCCGTTGAACTCGGTGGCGGTGTATTGATCGGTCGAGAGATAGACCTGATTGGCTTTCAGAGCGAAATAGCCGGCCACGCCGCGGTCGCCGGCGAAAATCACGTAGTTCTTTTCGTCGCCGCTGCGATTGTCCAGGCCAGCGGAGCGATCGTAGTCGCCGTTGTCATCTCCATATACGCTGCGCAGGGGGCTCGTCTCCTCGGTGGCGCTGTTGAAAACGGTGATGACCGTGACGTCAGGCCACGACGCGGGGCTGATGTCGATGTTAGTCATCAGCATGTTCGCCTCGCCGTCGAAGCGCACCGCGGCATGGCCGTTGATGGCGCCGGCGGCAACGGACGGCTGGGCGTTCTTCTCACTCGAGGATGCCGAGACATTCGGCACGAGAGGATTCGTCCAGGAGGCGAGCTTGCCCCCGGCGGCGGACTTCATGGCGTCATAGCCGGTCAACCAGAGGGCCAGGCCGTTGCCGGGAATCGGAGCATCGGCGGGAAGAGAGACGTTGGGAACCGGCGTGGCCGCCCTCGCCGCGGGGGCGGCGCTCGATGTCGTCGCGGCGGCTGGTGCCGGCGTGGCGGGCTGTGGGACAGGCGTCTCTTCTTTCTTTTTGCAGCTGGTAAGAAGCAGGCCGGTGACGAGCAATGCCGCGATGGTCTTTCTCATGACCGAATCGTACTCCACCGTTGGCGCAGAGGCTTTGCCTCACATCAGGGAATGCTCAGATGTCGACGGAGCACACGAGCAAGTTCCGGCATACTCGTCGTGGCCGCCTCCCATACCAGATCGCGATCGAGATCCATGTATGCGTGCACGAGCCGATTGCGGGTGGCGATGACGACCGGCCATGGAACATCTGCCAGTTGGTCGCGCGTGGCGGCCGACAACTTAACGGCAGCTTCACCCGCGTTCTCGATCAACTTGACGATGCCCCAGAAGAAGAGATCGTCGCGCTCAAAATCGTCACGCGACCGGTTCGCAAGGAAACGTTCGATCGCCTCAGCCGCATCGAGGATGTGACGAAGGCGGATCGCGTCACTCTCCTGAATATTGAACCTCCGCACCACGGACCACTTCGTCACGGAAATAACGGCTGAGATCCTTGGGCGTCCTTAAATCGACCTTGCGTCCGAGCTTCTCGGTCAGCTCGATCTCCATTCTTGCAAGGTCAAAAAGTCCCACGCGGGCGCGCTCTTCGAACTCGACGAGCATGTCGATATCGCTTTCAGGACGAAAACGATCCGTCAGCACCGACCCGAAGAGAGCCAGTTTGCGAATCTGGTTTCGCTTGCAGAATTCGGCGACGAAGGCCGGGTCGAGCTGAATGTGCGCTGACATTGCAAGCCGTATTCTACCCGCGGGCCTGCTGCCGAACGCCGTATCGTATGCACAAGCGCATGCCGTTTCCTTCTAATCCGTCGGCTTGGCAGCGGTCCTCGCGTAGTGCCCCCCGAATGTCACGTTCATCCCGAAGTGGCCGGCGATGGCGTGCTCCGTTACCTCGGCGCCTTTGCGGGAGAAGCGGATTACGACGCTGTAGCCGTCCGCATCGCTCCAGGAAACGGCGTCGTCCTTTACCGTTGCCTCGAATTCGAGCTCGCCGATGTTCGGGCCGTACTTCTCGTTCTTCGTGTTCCAGAGCGCAACGCCGCTGACCTTGACGCGGCCGCCGGGAAGCATGGTCACGTCCAGCGAGGCCTGATCGTTTTCTCCGTTGCGCTCGTAGTGACCGGAGACGTCGCGACTGCGCGCGAGCGCGGGAATCGCCAGCAACAGGATTACGCAAATCTGAAGAGCGGTGCGGGGGAACATGATTTACATCGATGACATCGAGTTCAAAAACTCCGAATTCGTGCGGGTCTTCTCGAGCTTCTCGACCAGAAGCTCCATCGACTCGACCGTCGACAGCGGCGAAAAGACTTTGCGCAGCACCCAGATCCGATTGAGCTCGTTGCGCTCGAGAAGGAGCTCCTCTTTGCGCGTGCCGGACTTGTTGATGTCGATGGCCGGGAAGACACGCTTGTCGGAGAGTTTGCGGTCGAGGTGCACTTCCATGTTGCCGGTGCCCTTGAACTCTTCGAAGATGACGTCGTCCATGCGGGAGCCGGTATCGATCAGCGCGGTGGCGATGATCGTCAGCGAGCCGCCCTCTTCGACGTTACGGGCGGAGCCGAAGAAGCGCTTCGGGCGCTGCAGGGCGTTGGAGTCGACGCCGCCGGAGAGAACCTTTCCTGATGGCGGTACGACGGTGTTGTAGGCGCGGGCAAGGCGTGTGATCGAGTCGAGCAGGATGACCACATCGCGGCGATGCTCGACGAGCCGCTTCGCTTTCTCGATGACCATCTCCGCGACCTGCACGTGCCGCGAGGCCGGCTCATCGAATGTCGACGAAATGACTTCGCCCGTCACGCTGCGCTGCATGTCGGTGACCTCCTCGGGGCGCTCGTCGATCAGCAGCACGATCAGCGTGACCTCGGGATGGTTGGTGGTGATGGAGTTGGCGATGGCCTGGAGGATCATCGTCTTGCCGGTGCGCGGCGGGGCGACGATCAGACCACGCTGCCCTTTGCCGACGGGTGCGATGAGGTCGAGCACGCGTGACGACATGTTCGACGGTATCTCGAGCTTGATGCGATGTTCGGGATAGAGCGGCGTGAGGTTGTCGAAGAGAATCTTCTCTCTGGCGACGTCCGGATGCTCGAAGTTGACGGCTTCGACCTTGATGAGAGCGAAATAACGCTCCCCTTCTTTCGGCGGACGGACCTGGCCGGAGACGGTGTCGCCGGTGTGGAGGTCGAAGCGGCGGATCTGCGAAGGAGAGACGTAGATGTCATCGGGACCGGGCAGGTAGTTGTACTCGGGGGCGCGCAGGAAGCCGAAACCGTCCGGGAGGCATTCGAGGACGCCTTCCGAGAAGATCAGCCCCGACTTTTCCGTCTGCGCCTGCAGGACCGAGAAGATGAGGTCCTGCTTGCGCATCCCGGTGGCGTTCTCGATGCCATGCTCCTTGGCGATCTTGGTGAGATCGGGGAGCTTCATCTCCTTGAGGACACGGATGTCGAGCGTCTCCGCGGCCTGGGTCTGCTCGCCGCGCTTGTTCAGCAGCAGCGGGGCGGAGGTAGCGGGGGGCTCGGCGACCGGAGCATCGTTTTCAACGTCGACGATCGGAGCGGGAGGCTCCTGCGGCTCGGCATCGAGGACATCGACGACCGCGACCGGCGATTCTTCCTCGACCGCCACGGGTGCCGCGGCCTTTTCGGCCTTCGGCTTGCGCGTGGTCTTGCGCGCCGGCTTCTCCGGTTTTTCGATCGGCAGTTCTGCTACGGCGACGGTCGTTTCGTTTTCGAATTCAGTTTCGGACATTGGATTGAACCTCGTTAGTTGTGGCTCCGATTCAAAGACGCGATGCGATCTCGCGCCGTACGGCTTCGATTCCCGTCTTGGTGATGGTGGAACAGGCGATGAGCCTCTCTTCGGTGATCTCGAGCTCTTTCGCGATCGCCGTCCGGCTCTTCGCGAGCTGGTTGGTGGACAGCTTGTCGCTTTTGGTCAGAAGGATCCGTTCGTCGATTCCGGATGCCGTGGTCCAGTCATGCATTTGACGATCTTCCGGGCTGGGAGTTCTGCGCACGTCGAGAAGGATGAAGATCAACCGGAGAGCGTCGGCGCTCTCGAGGTAGCCGCGAACGAGCTGGCCCCAGGAGCGGGCGATGTCTTTCGGAACTTTCGCGTAGCCGTAACCGGGGAAGTCGACGATGTAGAAGCGATCGTTGATCAGATAGAACTGAATGGCCTGCGTTTTTCCGGGCGTCTGGCTCACGCGCGCGACTGCTTTGCGTTTCAGAACGGCGTTGATGAGGCTCGACTTACCGACGTTGGAGCGACCGACCATTGCGAACTGCGGTCTGCGGTCAGTCGGAAAGTCGTCGGGCTTGTACGCCGCGCGGTGGAACTCGACTGTTCGGATGTCCAATTGATGTCTTGCTTAGGAAATGCAGAAGCAGAGGTGCTGCGAAGAGGTACTTGCGAGTGGTTTGGGGAGGTTAACGACGAAGATTGTGCAGGTATTCTCCGCCGCAGGTCAAGGGATGGTCACGAAAAGCATGTCCACAAGAATGGAACATCCGTGCCAGGCCGGCACGGCCGGCGGCGCTGGTTGCCCAAGGCTCGGCCCACCCTCTCCGCTAGCGTCCAGCCGGCCGTTTTCGGCGTTTCTTCAGGTACTCGGATACCTCCTCGACCGGCTTCGTGTTGAAAATCTCCTTTGCCGACAGCCCCGCTTTGCGCGCCACCCAGGTGCCGCTGATGAGGGCGGCATACTCGTGGACGGAGTGGGCGTCGGGATTGATCGCGAAGCCGACGCCGAGGTCAAGGGCGCGGCGGACGTGGCGCCAGTCGATGTCGAGGCGGTTGGGGTTTCCGTTGATCTCAATCATCACGCCGCGCGCGGCAGCCTTCTCGAAGATGCGCTCGTAATCGATCGTGTATCCGTCTCGGGAGAGGAGCTTGCGGCCGGTCAGATGGCCGAGGAAGGTCACAGAAGGGTTGTCGAGGGCGCGGAGCATGCGCTCGGTCATCTCATCCTTTGTCATCTGGAAACGCGAATGGATCGAGGCGATGACGAAGTCGAATTTCTCCAGCGTCGCTGCGTCGTAGTCGATGGTGCCGTCCGGGAGGATGTCGGCCTCGGTGCCGCGGAAGACGCGCATCGGCGCGACGCCGCGCTCGTTTGCGGCGATCTCTTGCTGTTGCAGCCGGAGCTTCTCCACGCTCAGACCGCCGGCGTAAAACGCCGCGGGCGAGTGATCGGAGATGCCGACGTATTCGAAGCCGCGCTCATGGGCGGCGGAGAGCATCTCGTGCACGGTGTTCCGGCCGTCGGAGAAGGTCGTGTGCACGTGAAAGGTCCCGCGAAGGTCCGACACTTCGATCAGGCGGCGATGGCGTTTGCGTTTCAGATCGTCGCCGTTCTCCCGACGCTCGGGATCGACGTATGCCAGGCCGGCCTTGTCGAATAGCTCTTTCTCCGTCCGTGCGCGGCGAAGCTTCCCGCCGTGCGCGAGGAACGCCGCGACGAACTCCGGCGTCCCGGTCGTGGCGAGCAGCGTGGCGCCGAACGCCTCTGGTTTGCTGAAATGGAACCAGACGTCGATCTCATTGCGCGCGAATGCTTTCACCGTGTCGTCGTCGATCCGTTCGATCCGCTCGACGAATCTGGCCAGCGCCTCGACCACGCGCTCCTGCGCGCGCGTGGCGATGACGATGTTGACGTTCCGGATGACCTCGAGCCGCCGCCGCACGCTGCCCGAAACCTCGGCGTCGTCGATCTCCTCGATGGCGGCGAGGTGCTCGCGAATCTGTTCGCCGACCTCGACGCCGATCGGCAGCAGGAAGTGCGACTCGCGGCGGCGCGCCTTCTCGATGCTGCCGAGAATGAACTGCTCCGTCTTCGTTCCGAATCCAGGCAAAGCCGCCAGACGTCCGGCCCGTGCCGCTTCCTCCAGATCGTCGAGGCTTCCGATCCCCAGTTTCTGATAGAGGATGCCGATCTTTTTCAGCCCCAGCTTCGGTACGCGCAGCAGTCCGAGAATCCCTGGCGGGTATTGCTTGCGAAGATCTTCGAGGTACTTCGATTGCCCCGTGCGCACCAACTCCTCGATGACGGCGGCGGTGCCTTTGCCGATGCCCTCCAGCTGGATCAACTCGCCGCTGGCAATGAGGTCGGCCGGCTCGGCGTCGATGGCGCGGATGCTCTGTGCGGCACGCTCGAACGCCAGCGCTCGGAATCGGTTGTTCTCGCTCAGCTCGACGTAGGTCGAGATCTCGTCGAGGGCGCGTGCGATGTCGAATTTGTTCATGCGGTCGCTATCATGGTGATTATGCAAGCAACTGACCGTTTGATCGTTGCGGTCGATCGCTCCTCGCGAGACGACATCCTTCGTCTCTGCGATTCGTTGCACGGAGTCGCTGGCGTCTTCAAGCTTGGATTGCAGGCATTCGTGGCGAACGGGCCGTCGATCGTGCGCGAGGTCATCGCGCGCGGAGCGAAGGTCTTCCTCGATCTCAAGGTCCACGACATCCCGAACACCGCCGGACACGCGGTGGCCGAGGCGGCAGCGTTGGGTGCGGCGATGGTGACGGTGCATGCGTCGGGCGGTCCAACGATGCTTCGCGCCTGTGCGATTGATTCGACGCTCGTCCTCGGCGTCACGGTTCTGACCAGTCTGGACGATTCGGAGCTGCAGAGAATCGGTTTCGCAGGGACGCTGCGCGAAACCGGCGTGCGGCTGGCCAGGCTCGCGCAGGAGGCGGGGCTGCGCGGCGTCGTTGCTTCGTCGCATGAAGTTGCCGCCATCCGGGAGGATTGCGGCCGTGAGATGCGCATCGTCGTTCCCGGGATTCGTCCTGAAGGGAGCGAGGCGGGAGACCAGCGCAGAACGATGACGCCCGCCGCGGCGATTGCGGCGGGCGCGGATTACATCGTCGTCGGACGGCCGATCACGGACGCGAGCGATCCGCGGTCTGCGGCGCTCGCGCTCGTCGATACGTTGCGGTGATCAGACCGCGCGGCGGCGCGCCACGCAGTTCGATCCCGGACCCGGAAACAGGACGGTCTGGCTCGAGAACTGACGCCGGTTGCCGGCGGCGTCGGTCCCGACCGCGCGCAGCACGTGCACCCCTTTGGTGATGGCGTCGAGGTTCGCGAATACGCGCCACGTCGAGACCGGTGTGGTCGACGGAATGTCGATGCGCGGCGGTCCGGAGAGCGAGGCCGAGCCGAGCGATCCACCGTCGAGGAACAGCTCGACGTTCGTGATCTTCAGCGTTCCCGTGACCCACCCATGAATCTCGGCGCCGCCGCAGACCGTGCCGGCGATCGAGTCGAACTCGATCCGGCCGGTCATCAATCCGCAGGCGCCGTAGGTCTGCGTTCCGGTGATCTCACCGACGACGTAGACGAGCGAGCCGACCGCCAGCGGGTTCCACTTCACCTCGTCGCCCTGCGTGTAGGAGACCTGTTCGTACTGCCGGGGATCGCGCCCTTGCAGCATGGCCGTGGCGTAGTCGAAGACGTCGAAGGCGATCGTGCGCGCGGGCTGGAGCGTCTGGTAGTCGAGCTCGTCGATCATCGTGATGAGGCGTCCGCTGGCCTCATCGAATGTTCCCTGCGGATGGAAGATGATCGGGTTCGACCGCTCAACCTGCAGGTTCGCCGTGGTGTGGAAGGTGAAGGGGTTGAAGAAGGACGGGGCACCCGGAGTGGGATTGATGATGAACGTGAGGATTGCGCTGTCGTTGCCGACGGCGAGCAGGTTCGAGCCGTTGCTGATCAGGAATTTGCCCGCCGTCGCGCTGCCGCCGGCGAAGATCGGGGTGGCGGGATTGGTGACGTCCCATGCCACCGTGCCGCCGTTCGCGGTGCCGATGAGGAAGCCAAAGTTGAAGGCGACATCGTTGAACCCGCCGAGCGGGCTCAGGAACGTCGAGATGGTGCTGACGCGGACGGGCGCTGCCGGGTTGGCGACGCTGTAGATGTCGATGGTGTTGAAGCAGGTCTGGATCGGTCCGATGGCCCCATTCGCGGAGCACGGCAGGTCGGTGGCGGGATAGACCGCGGCGAGCGTGGTGCCGCTGACTGCCAGGCGGTGGTAGCGCAGGCCCGGGGTCCGCGAAACGAGGATTGGCGCGGTGCCGCCGGCGCGGACGTTGCGGAGGTCGAAGATCTCCAGTCCGGCTTCGCTGCTGAGGTAGAGGAAGCCGCCTCCGAAGGCGACGCCGCCCTTGGTCTCACGGGCTGCCAGCGCCCCGATGAAGTCCTCCCGGGCGACCTGCATATCCCCGAGATCGGTGACCGTGTAGGTCGTCAGCGTCTGGCCGCGCAGCGCGAAGACCTGCGATCCGAAGCGGAAGACGCCATGCGGCGACTGGTAGAACGCGGTCGGCGGCGCATTGGTCGCTACCAGCGTAAGGGGACAGGTCGCCTGGAACTGGTCGGCGAGCGCCGCCGGAGCGGAAAGGACGGCGACAGCAAGGACAACGAAAGCGAGCCGTGACAAAACGCGCATGCATGCCTCCCACAAAAAACCACACCCGGAATGCGCTCCGCAGAGCTGGATTCAGAATCGACTCAGGAGCTAACTATCTCTCAATTCGGCACTTTTTTCAAGCCGGCACGGCCGGCAGCGTTGGTTGCCCAAGGCTTGGCCACCACTGCCGGCGGAAGTATAGGACCCCCTTGCCGGGCGTGTATCATGTCTCCGATCCATCTCATGACGGTCAGGAGATGGAAACAACCTTGGCTGTACGCGGCGTTACGAGTGGGGAACTATGCTCGACGGTCACGTGCTCGTCCTCAACAGGGTCTTCCAGGCTGTGCAGATAACCTCTGCCCGGCGTGCGCTGACCCTGTTGTACAAAGGGCAGGTCAAGGCCGTCGACTCCGAGTACCGGACCTACGACTTCGAGAACTGGGCTGACATCCCGGTGCCGGGCGACGACGAGCATTTCGTCCGCACCCCCAGCCGTAACATCCTGATTCCGCACGTCGTTCAGCTACTGGTGTTCGACCGGCTGCCGCGGCAGGAGGTCAAGTTCTCGCGCGGCAACATCTATCTGCGCGACGGGAACCGCTGCCAGTACTGCGGCAAGAAGTTTTCGTCGTCCGAGCTGTCGCTCGACCATGTCGTCCCCATCTCGCGCGGCGGGAAGTCGACGTGGGAGAACGTCGTCTGCGCCTGCCTCCCCTGCAACGTGAAAAAAGGAAACAAGCTCCTGACCGAGACCGGCCTGCAACTCAAGCGTCAGCCGGTGCGCCCGAAGTGGCACCCGCTTCATCGCCTCCAGGGCCGGAACTTCCCCGACATCTGGAAGAACTTCCTCGATGAGGCGTACTGGAACGTCGAACTGAAGGAGTAGGCCGGCACGGCCGGCAGCGCTGGTTGCCCAAGGCTCGGCCACCATCTCCGCTCGACCGTTCTGCCGCGCAGACTCCTGGGAGGGCTCAGATCACGCCGAGGTCGATCGCCCGCAGCACTGCCCTCGTTCGATCTCGCACGCCGAGCTTCGCAAGCAGGTTCGAGATGTGGTTTTTCACCGTACCGTCGGTGATGCTCAGCAATTCGCCGATCTCTTTATTGCTGTAGCCGCCGGCGAGAAGGCGGAGGATCGTTCGCTCGCGGTCGGTGAGCGGCTCGGGGAGGTCGGCGGATTCGAATGATGAGTCGCTCTTTTCGAGGGCGCGCATGATCCTCTCGGTGATGACCGGCTCGATGCATGTTCCCCCCTCTGCGAGCGTCCGGATGGCGCCAGCCAGGCGCTCCAGGGAGACGTCCTTCAGCAGCCAGCCCCTGGCACCGGTGCGGACGGCTTCGAACAGGATGGCGTCATCGTCGAACGTCGTCAGGATCAGTGTCGGGCGCGCGGCGTTCCTCTCGCGAAGGGTGCGCAGGACGCCGACGCCGTCGAGCTTCGGCATGCGCAGATCGAGCAGGACGACGTCCGGCTTCTCGCGCTCGATGACGGCGACCGCTTCCTCTCCGTCGCTGGCCTCGGCGGCCACCTCGATGTCGGGGACGAGTGCGAGGAGGCTTCGCAGGCCCTGGCGGACGATGGTCTGATCTTCGACGATGCAGACGCGGATCACGCCAACGCTCCGAGGGGGAGCGTCACGTGGATGGAGAACCCGCGGCCTCGGGTCGACGTCACTTCGAACGTTCCCTGCGCCTGCTCCACGCGCTCGCGAAGGCCGCGCAGTCCGTTGCCGAAGCGGACATTGTCGGAGCCGACGCCGTCGTCGCGGGCATCGATCGAGAGTGTGCGGCCGGCTGTCGCCTTGTTCAGACTCAGGTTCAGCCAGAGATTGCGGGCGCCCGAGTGGCGCACCGCGTTCGTGACGATCTCCTGCACCGTCCGCAGCGCGACCTGGGCGATGTTCGCATCGGCCACGGCCAGCTCGTCCGGGTATTCGAGATGGAGCGACGGCGTCACGATGACGTTGCGCAGCGATTCCAGAGATGTCGTCAAATCGACCGGCTCGTCGTTGCGCAGGCGGCTGACGACGTCGCGAACGTCAGCGAGGAGATGCTTCGCGATCGACTTGCTCTTCTCGATGTGCTCCTTCGCCTCGCCGGTGGCCACGTGGCTGGCCACTTCGAGGTTGAGACTGAGCGCCGTCAGGTGGTGGCCGAGGAGATCGTGCAGATCGCGGGCGATGCGAAGCCGCTCCGAGGTGCGGCTGCTGATCTCGAGGAGCTCGGTGGTCATGCGCAGCTCGGCGTTGGCCTCGGCCAGCGACTTGCGCGCCTCCATCTCGGAATGGGCAACGTGCATCGAGAAGAGCGCGAAGAGCGAGAAGGCGAAGTAGACCAGCGCATAGATCACCGGTGAGCCGCTGTTCCTGCCCATGATCAAGCCGAGGACGATCGAGTTGACGGCAATGCCGCCGATGGCATAGCGAGGCGGATACGACGCACCGAGTTGCGCGGCGACGATGACGAGCAGCACCGGTTGGAAGCCGGTCGGCTGCAGGTTTACACAGGCATAGGCCGTCAGAGTCTCGATGATGAGCATCGGAATCCGGGTGGCATTGGTGCAGCCTGGACGCGTGCCGATGAGGAACGCAACGATGAACACGATGAAGGCGCCGAAGAGCATCGCCGCCCGCGGCGCGAAAAGGGATCGGAACTCCACTTCCCACAACACACTCGGAATCCCGACGATGATCCACGTCAGGACGCCGACCCACGTCATCTTTCGTCCGGTCACGTCCATGTCATTCTAGAAGTAGTAGCGCGCGCCGGTGGTGGTGACGCGACGCACCTGCATGTACGAGAGCTCACTGGCGCGCGCGCCGGCGAACTCCGTGTCGATGAGATAGACGCTCACATTCGCCAGCAGCCGCCTGGTGAGCGTGGCACGCGCGAGCAGCGATCCGTCGCGAAGATTGGTGATGGCGATCAGCTCCGCATCGAATTTGTCGTGCGGCAAGTCAAAACGCACGAAGGCGTAGTTCCGGGCCATGTGCAGCGGCGCATACGCGGTATTCGCGGCGCGGATCGCCGCTTCGTCATGCGCGGAATCAGCGGCGGTGCGGAACGCACGAAACGCGCCAGCATCGAGACCATCGCCGCCGCGATAGAGCTCGACGACGACGTTGACGTTACTCTTGAACGTGTACTGACCTCCGGCCAGCGCACGGCGGCGCGCCACCTCGCCGTGCAACTCCAGCGCGTCGCCGAAGACGCGCGCGGCACTGATGCCCTGCTGAGTGGCGGTGCCGTCACGGCGAAAAAGAAGTGAGATATCCGTTCCGCCTACGAGCCGGTAGACGCGCGCGGCTACCGCGCCATGATCGAGCGCGTAGAGCGAGACGTTCGTCCCTCGGACGAAGAGGTCCGTGCGAACCATGCCGATGCCGCGATTGGCCGAGAGGCGGTCGGTGGGATCGGCCGGATTCTTTTTCGGGCTGACGAATGCCGTCGGATTCCAGGCGTAACCGGTGCCCCACTTTTCGATGATCCGGCCGATCGTGACGTCGAGCCATGGCCGCGGATTGAGCTGCAGTGACGCTTCGCCGATCCCAGCCTTCTGACCGCCTCCCTCGGCGGCATCACCGCGTAGCTTGAGGTGCAGTTTCCAGACATGGCTTTCCGGCGCGGCGTCGAGGAATGCGACAGCGTCGCCGGAGCCGGTGCGGTAGGGCAGCCGCGCGACGTTGCCCGGATTCAGAGCGGACGCGGCGTTAGCGGGAGTGAGCTGCCACTCGGCGCCGGCGGAGCCGAAGAACTTGAAGGTCTCGGCATGGACAGTCGTTGCGAACAACGCCATCGCGATGATGACCGGCTTCACCATTTGCCCAACGCGTCCTTCGTGAACATCTTCTCGGCGTTCTCTTTCGGAGTGAGGTTGGCGTAGCGCATCACGGTGCGGTTGCCGGGCCGCAGCAGGTCATCGATCTCGACCTCGGTGACGACGCGCTGGCCGGCCATCGTGCCGTACTGGCGGTAGGTGGCGCGCTTGATCAGCTTCCCGGAGACGACATAGAAATCAGCGCGACGCGGCTCGTACGACTGTTTGTCGATCCAGAGCCGGACGCGGTTGTAGGCGAGGGCCGGGTCTTTCGCCAGGAGGTCGACGACGAAGGCGTCGCCATCCTCGGCGACCGACTTGGCGTCGTAGTCGATCGAGAAGTTGGTTCGCGCCACATCGCCGTTCGATGCCTGTCCCATGAGCCTCTGCAGCGGCGAGATGCGGATCGGCCGGCTGGCGGACGGCATGTAAATCCACATGGCGTCGCGCAGCATCAGCAGGTACTTCCCCTTCTCCGTCTGCGGGAAAGTGAACTCGACGATGCTGCGATCGCTCCCTTTTCCGAACACGCGGAAACGCGAGATGTCCGTCCTTCCGCCCGGCGCGAACGACGTGAGCTCGACGTCGACCGAAAAACTGTCGATCGGATTGCGAAAGACGTCGGCGCGCGCGAGAACCGATGCGGCATCCACACGTAGGTCGGACTCTCCAGTCCGACCGGTGCTCGGCAGCATTGCGCAGAAAAGGGCGATGGCGATGATCGATTTCATGATGGCTCCTAGATGTGCCCCAACGCATCCACGATTTTCAGCCGCGACGCCTTCAGCGCCGGGAGGATCGATGAAAGTGTCGAGGTGATGACGGCGACGAGGAAGGCGGTGATGAGAATGCCCGGCTGCATCAGGACGCGCAGCGGGTAGCCCTGCGTGTAGCCGGGCGGCGGCGGAAGCATGAAGTGGGCGTTGTTGATGATGCCGGACGCGCCGGCACCGGCCAGCAGTCCCGCCACGCCGCCGATGATGCCGATGAACAGCCCTTCGAGCAGGAAGAGCCGCCAGACGCTGGTTCGCGTCGTTCCGATGGCCATCATCGTGCCGATCTCGCGGGTCCGCTCGAAGATCGACATCACGATCGTGTTGGCCACGCTGAAGATGACGATGCCGAAGACGACCATCCCGATGAAGCCGAAGATGCCGTTGTAGAGCAGAACGACCTGGTGATAGAAGGTCGCCAACTGGGACCAGTCCTTCATCTCGAGCGCCCACTGCTTCCGCGCGAACAGGCGGTCCAGATCCGCACGGACGGCGTCCGTGTCGTCGGTTTCATTGAGCAGGACGAGCAGGCGCTCGACCTTCGCGGTCTGGAGGAGTTGCTGCGCGCCGGCCAGCGGCATCTTGATGGCGCGATCGTCGTACTCCTTGACGCCGCTGGTGAAGATGCCGGCCACGCGCACATCGATGGCGTTGAGCGAGCCGGAGGTCGTGGTCGACATGAGCGTCAGGTAGTCGCCCGGCCTGGCGTGCATCGACGCGGCGAGCCCCTTCCCCACGATGACAGCGTCCGGTTCTGCATCGGGGAGATTTGTGCCGGCGACGAGGCGTTGGGCGTTCATGGCCCGGTCCCTCCTCGGTTCGACAGCCGTGGCCATGAAGGTCTCCGACTTGTCGCCGTTGCTGATGAGGCCCATGAGCGTGATCTGGGCGGTGGTCATGCGAACGCGTCGATCGCTTTCGATGGCCCGCCGTAGCTGCGCGACGTCGTCGAGGCCGTACTCCAGAGGCTTCTTTGCCTCCGCGCGCTCGAAGCCGCGCTTGTAGATCTGCAGATGTCCCAGGCGGTCGCGGATGGTGCTCTCGCGAAGGCCGCGGAAGGTGATGGCCTTGTAGCCGCCGAACAGGATCAGGCCGACGGCACCGAAGACGATGACGAGAAGCGTGATGGCCGAGCGGCGGCGGTTGCGAAAGACGTTGCGAAGGGCGAGTTTGGTCAGCATCGGATTCGTTCCTCAGGAGGCGCGGGCTTCGAGCCGCGGCTCGGTGACGATGTCGCCGTCGTGCATGCGCACGCGGCTGCGCGCGCGGGCCATGAGCGCCGGGTCGTGTGTTGCGAAGATGAAGGTGCAGTGCGTTCTGTCGTTGAGCTCCTCGACGAGATCGAGGATTTTTCCCGCGGTGACGGAATCGAGGTTCGCGGTCGGCTCGTCGGCGAGGACGAGCTTCGGTTCGCCAACCATCGCTCTGGCGATGGCTACGCGCTGCCGCTGTCCGCCGGAAAGCTGATCGGGCCGCTGGCGGGCCTGGTCGCTCAATCCAACCTGTTCGAGCCAGTAGCGGACGCGGTCGCGCCGCTTTGCCGCCGGGAGGTGTTGCAGCAGGAGCGGGTACTCGACGTTCTCGTACGCCGTCAGGACAGGGATGAGGTTGAAAGTCTGGAAGATGAAGCCGAGCGTGTCGCGGCGGGTGGCGGCCAGGCGATGCAGCGGCACGGGAGTGACGTCGACCCCATCGATGACGATGCGGCCGCTGTCGGGCTTATCGATACAGCCGATGAGGTTCAGCAGTGTCGTCTTGCCGCTGCCGGACGGACCGGCAAGTGCGAGAAAGTCGCCGCGGCTCACCTCCAGCGAAACGCCGGTGAGCGCGCGGACGTGGACGCGTCCCAGGGGGTAAGTTCGGGCCACATCGGTCAGCCGGACGAGTGGTTGCGGGTGCATTAGCATCTCCTTTGCACCCCCAATCTAGGCGGCGGTCAGGAGATGCACATGTGCCGGAAGACGGCGTGCAAACCATGACTTTCGGCACACCAACCGAAAATCGACGTTTGACGCGCTAGAGTGCAGTAGCGCACAATCGCGCGAAAACGTAGTAGGAGAGGAAATACTGATGGCGACAACGAGCAAGAAGAGCGGCGGCAAAGGTCTGGCCGCCGAAGTCACCCCGAGCAGCGATCTGGCCGCAATCGTCGGCGACAAGCCGATCCCCCGCAGCGAAGTTACCAAGCGCGTGTGGGATTACATCAAGGCCAAGGGCCTTCAGGACAAGACGAACAAGCGGATGATCAACGCAGACGACAAGCTGCTGAAGATCTTCAACGGCAAGAAGCAGGTCTCGATGTTCGAGATGACTGCTCTCGTCAGCAAGCACCTGAAAGCCTAGCTCTCACGGCGACCGAACGAGGCCGGCGTAACTGCCGGCCTTTTTCTTGCTTGTGATCGCGGCGCGACATTCGTGACGAAATGGCGGCGGAGCCTTGGGCAACCAACGCTGCCGGCCGTGCCGGCCTAGCGGATGCCGGTATCGATGTTCACGTCGAGGCGTGTGACGGTGTTCGCCTTGATCTCGACGACCTTCGGCAGATCCGATGTGTGATCGATGCCGTTCGGCTTGAGATCGACCGTGTACTTCGCCGGCGCGAGATCGATGAGATACGCACCCTGCGAATCGATGTCGACCGTGAACAGGAGATTCGTCTTCGCCTCGTTGTAGACGAGGATCTTGCGCGCGGCGTAGGCCGAGGGCGGCGTCGGGCATGGATTCGTCGTCTCGGGCCCGGGACAGTTCGGGCCGATCGTGACGATGCCGGAGAGGCGTCCATGATCGGTGACCGTCACCGATTCATTTGGCGACGTCGGACTGTGGCAGGCCATGATCGATGTGGTGACCAGGAACACGATTGCGATCGCGATTGCCGGACGTTGGGGGCGCATGATGCCTATTTTAGGAGTCTCCGAGGCAGGACGATAGAGCGAAGATGGTGGCCGAGCCTTGGGCAACCATCGTAGCCGGCCGTGCCGGCCTAGTCATCCGTTTGTCCGTGGCAAACGTAACAAGAGCTGAGGGGGAGTCATGAAGAGATTGTTTTGGGTAGCTGCTCTAGCCATCCTCGCCGCCGGAGCCTCAGCGAAGTCGGCTTCGAACGATGCCGAGGCGGACATCCGCCGCGCGAATAGCGAAGTCTCCGCAAACGTCCATGCGGCAAACGCGCAAGCCATCGTTGACAACTACTACGCCCCTGACGCCGTGGCAATGGCGCCAAACCAGCCTGCGCTTCACGGCCGCGATGCAATCCGGAAGTTCTGGGCCGATCTGTTCACCAACGGCGCCGTCGATCTGACTCCCACCTCCGACAACGTGACGCAATCGGGCAACGTTGCCGTGGAGATGGGGCACTACGACCTGTCGATCACCCCTCCCGGCGGGCAGGTCATCAAAGACAAAGGCAAGTACCTGGTGATGTGGAAGAAGACGAATGGCCGGTGGTGGGCCGTGGAAGACATCTTCAATTCCGATATGCCTCTGCCGAAGTAGGGTCAGGACGCCAGGAGCTCATCCAGGGTCTTCCAGAACCGCGGGTACGACTTCGATACGACCTGCTCATCGGCGATGGTGACGTTGCCTCGTGCAAGTCCGGCGATGGCGAAAGCCATGGCGATGCGGTGGTCGTTGTGCGTCTCGATGGTCGTCCGATCGGACGACCATCCGGGCTGGATGAGCAGCGAGTCGGCACGTTCTTCCACCGTCGCGCCGAGGCGGCGGAGCTCCGACGTCATGGTGGCCAGGCGGTCCGATTCTTTGACCCGAAGGTTGGCCACGTTGACGATCTCGACCGGCGACGACGCAAGCGGCGCGATCGCGGCAAGCGTCGGTACGAGATCGGGAGAGGAGTTGCAGTCAAAGCGGCCACCGCGTAGCGTTTCCGTTCCGGTAACGGTGATCTCGTCCGCGATGTTCACCGTGCAGCCCATGGCCGCGAGGATGTCGAGAAAGGCCGCGTCGCCTTGCGCGCTGGGATGCACCAGGCCGCGAACGCGTACCGTGCCGCGCGTTGCCGCCGCGGCAGCAAACCAGTACGAGGCCGACGAGTAGTCGCCTTCGACGTGGTACTCATCGCGCCGCAGCGTCGCCGCGCTGACGTGGACGACGTTGCCGCTCCGCTGCACGCCGGCACCGAACGCGGTCAGGATCGACGCGGTGATGTCGAGGTAGGAGGCCGAGGCCAGCGATGTCAGGCGCAGCGTGATCCCGTCCGGCAGCGTAGCGCCGGCCATCATCAGCGACGACGCGAACTGGCTCGAGGTATCGGCTGCGATGGCGACGTCGAACCCGCCCCGCATCTTTTTTCCTCGGATGCGCAGCGGCGGGTATCCCTCGCGGTCGACGTACTCGACCTCCGCGCCGATCGACAGCAGGACCTCGACCAGGTCGCCGATCGGCCGATCGTGCATCCGCGCCTCCCCTTGCAGGATGAAGCGTCCCGGCGTAAAGGCCAGCCACCCGGTCAGAAAGCGCATCGCTGTCCCGGCGTTGCCGATGAAGACCGGCACCTCGTTGGCCGACATGCTGACCCGCGGCCCGATGGCGACGCCGGTCTTGAATGTGCCGTCGATCCGGAAACCGATCGTCCGGAGCGCTTCGAGCGCATAGCGGGTGTCGTCCGCATCGAGGCAATTGGTAATCGTGGTCGTTCCCTCGGACATTGCGCCGAGGAGCAGCGCCCGAACGGAGTAGGACTTGGAGGGTGGTGCCGTGACCGTGGCGTTGAGGTGGTCGCGTTTTGGGATCGATTTCATCGTCAGAGCTCCAGGACCAGGCCGTCATAGGCCAGCCGTATCCCGGCAGGCAGCGTCGCCTCGACGGCCGCATGATCGACCTCGTGGGTCAGGTGGATCAGCCATGTCTCGCGCGCGTTGATCTGCTCTGCGGCGGCGACGGCTTCGTCGATCACGAAATGCGTTGGGTGGCGCGGCGCGATGCGCAGGCCGTCGAGGGCAAGAATCTCGACGCCTTCAAGCAGTTTTATCGTGGCGTCGGGGATGCCGTTGGTATCGGTGATGTAGGCAAAGTTACCGATACGAAATCCGAGGATTGTCCAGTCGCCGTGCTCGACCGGCAACGGGGTGATGGCGATGCCCTCGTGCACGAACGGGCCGTCGATCTCGATCAGGTCGAGCTGCGGCTTGCCGCCGCCGATCTGCGAGTCGGACCAGATATAGCTGAACGCGCGCCGGATCGCCGCGGCCGTCATCGGATTGGCAAACGCCTGGATGGCTTCGCGCTGCCGGAAGTTGAAGGGCCGGATGTCGTCGAGCCCCATGAGGTGATCGGAATGCGAGTGCGTGAAGAGCACGAAATCGAGGCGTGGGATCGGGAACCGGAGAAGCTGTAACCGCAGATCGGGAGATGTATCGATCAGAAAATGTTTCCCTGCCATCTCGATCTTCACCGACTGCCGCAGCCGCCTGTTCCGCGGATCGGCTGACGTGCAGATGGCACAGGAGCAACCGACGACGGGAACGCCGGTGGAAGTGCCGGATCCGAGGAAAGTGATGGTCATCCGCATCGCCGCGCGATGATAGACGCTGCGGGGCGGAGGCGCGTATCTCCGATCATGCGGAAGCTGGTGATGCTCGTTCTCCTCCTCCTCGCCGCCGCATGCAGCGACAACATCCGCGTCGATCCGGCGACGGTCACGATCGCGGTCGGGCAGACGGTCACGCTGGAGGCGCACCGTATCCCCTCGTCGTACCAGGGCATCCCGTGGCCGCCGAACAGGATCGAGTTCGGCGGCAATGGGCCCTCCGTCTCCGCGGCCGGCGTCATGGAGGCGAACGACAACGTCGCCGGCATCGTCGTGCAGGGAATCGAGCCCGGCACCTCGACGATCGTTTCGCGCCACTACGACGTCCATACCCCGGGCCTGATCACGAGTACCGTCGCCACCGTCACGGTGCACGGGTGCTCCAGCCTGACGCTCACGCCGCCGTTCGCCACGATCCAGGGGCGCGTGAACGAGCCTGTGCTGCTGCATGTCGAGTCGTCGTTCGCCGGCGGTACGTACCAGTGGTACGCCGGCGCGCGCGGCGACACGTCGCATCCGATCCCGTTCACGAACGCGCCGTACTACGTCGATTTCGTGCCGCGCGCGCCCGGCTCCTATTCGTTCTGGGTGCGCGAGACCGCCGAGTGCGGGACAGCCGAGGCGGAGTTCCTCGTGAAGGTAGGGAGTCCGCGGCGGCACGCGGCCGGGCATTAGATCTCGACGAACTCGGCGGCGCCCGTCGCCGGATCGATTGCCATCGCCTCCCCCGTTTCGTACCACGGAGGCAATACCATGACCGTGGTTTGGCCGGGCAGAACGAGCTTCTCGTGGAAGTGGCCGAAGACGACGTGGGTGAAGCCTTCTGCGCCGCGTGACTGCGCGTAGGCGGCCATCTGTTTGAGGGGGAGCCGCGCCTTGTGTTTGAAGTTTGAATCGGAAAGCCGGCCCTCGATGCTGTCGACGAATTTCCGGGCGGTTTTCTTCGGGATGAACCGTAGCGCGAATCGTGACGCAGCATTCTTCGAAGCAAACCGCCAGAAGCGATAGGGCAGATCGTGGTCGTTGATCATGTCGCCATGGATGATCAGGAACTTCCGGTCGCCGGCATCGACCTCGTATTCGATCGACACGTCCGTAACGGACTGTTCTGCAAACGACCCTCGGAGGAAGAAGTCACGGTTCCCTTCGACATAGTGAATCGGCATGCCGCCGTCGCGTAGCTCGCGGAAGCGGGCAAAGACGTTTGCGACAGACGACGTGTAGAACTTCGGATGGGCGATGAGGTAGTGAAAGAGATCGCCATTGAGGTAAAGCGCGCGCGGCCGGAGCGCGGCAAGGCGATCGAGCCACGACAGAATCGGCGTTTCGTTTCCTTCCGAGAGTCCGATGTGTGAATCGCCGATGACGAAGATCTGGCCTGGGGGAATCAATCCTTCTGCTCCTCGAGCGCGCAACGAAGCTCGCCGTAGGCTTCTTCACTGAACGCGCAGAAGACGACGCGCTGCAACGAACGTGCGTGCGGCCGGAAGTCTAACGCTGTCGATATCAGTACGCGGGAGCAGCGTCCCGGTTCAAATCCGAACGGTCCCGGCACCGGCGGCATGGCCACCGAGGCGATGGCCAGCTCTTCGGCGCGTTTGAGCGCCGCCCACATGGCGTTGCGCAGCTTCGCGTCCTCATCGCCGTCGCCGTTGCGCGGGACGATGGCATGGATGACGAACTTGCAGAGAACATTGCCGCCGCTGGTGACCACCGCATGCCCCACCGGCACCGACCCGAAATCCGCCACCGGCTTGCTCGCCGAGGCCGGATTGATGATCGCGTCGACCTTGAGGGAGGAGACGTCGGCGCGAAGGAGCTCGATGTTCATGTGGGGACGTGAGTGTATCGTCCCGCGGGCCGATCAGTGGACGGCGAAGGCGATGCGGGTCATCGCTCACAACCCCGTGTTCAGCTTCGCCCGCGGATCCTCTCCATATGCGGCGTCGATCGCATCCGCCGCTTCGAGCACCTCGGGTGCGGTGCTCTTCGGTACGGTGACCTCGACGCGGTAGTAGTGATCGCCGAAAGCGCCGGCCTTCTTTTTCACGCCCTTGCCGCGCAGACGAAAGGTCTGGCCCCCCTGCGTGCCGGCGGGGATGCGGGCGCGCACGGGGCCGTGGATGGTCGGCACTTCCACTTCGCCGCCGCGGATGGCCTCGCCGACTTTGATCGGGAGGTCGATGTAGATGTCGTCGCCGCGACGCTCGAACAACGGATGTGGGCGGATGTGAATGAGCACGTTCAGATCGCCGGCCTGGCCGCCGTTTCCGCCGGGAACGCCCTTGCCGCGCAGGCGGATTCGCTGTCCGTCCGAGACGCCCTCGGGGATTTTGACCTTGACTCCCTTGCCGCCGATCACCAGATCCATGGTCGTGCCGAGGATGGCGTCTCGAAAATCGATCGTCAGCTCTGCTTCGAGATCGGCGCCGCGCTCCGGCCCCTGCTCGAATCCGCCTCCGCCGCCGAAGAGGTCGGAGAAAATGTCGGTGAACCCTCCCCCGCCGCCCGTCGAGCGCCGTCCGCCGCGCGCGCGTGCACCGCCACCGCTGAACTGCGAGAAATCGAACCCGCCGAACGGGCTGCCGCCACCCTGGAACGGATTGGCGCCGCCCTGGCCGCCGAAGTGGAACGCTTCCTTCCCCAGGCGGTCGTACTGCTCTCGTTTTTCTTTGTCGGAGAGAACGGCGTAGGCCTCGGAGATCTCCTTGAACTTGTTCTCCGCGTCCTTGTTGCCCTTGTTCTTGTCGGGATGGAACTTCTTCGCCAGGCCGCGATAGGCCTTCTTGATCTCATCCGCGCCGGCGGCCTTCTTCACGCCGAGGATGTCGTAGTAGTCCTTTTCGGCCATCTTCCGACAAAGCGTTTTAGCACATGAATTGCTTCGAGGGCCGGTTGGAGGAAGAATCAATCTCACATGTACGGATCACTGGCGCGCCGCAACATTCTGACGATGATCCTCGCCGGCGGCATGGGCGAGCGGCTCTACCCGCTGACGCGCGACCGCGCCAAGCCGGCCGTGCCGTTCGGCGGCCGCTATCGCATCATCGACTTCGTCATCAACAACTTCATCAACTCCGGCTTCTTCAAGATCAAGGTGATGACGCAGTTCAAATCGAACTCGCTCATCGAGCACATCACGCGCACGTGGCGGCTGGTGCCCGAGATCGGCCAATACGTCGACATCGTGCCGGCGCAGATGCGCAAGGGACCATTCTGGTTCCGCGGCACCGCGGACGCGGTCTTCCAGAACCTCGAGCTGATCTTCGACGAGCAGCCGGAGTTTGTCTGCGTCTTCGGCGGCGATCACATCTACAAGATGGATGTGAACCAGATGCTGCAGGAGCACCTGACCAACGACGCCGACCTGACCATCGCCACCATCCCCGTGCCGGTGGAGGAAGCCCATCACTTCGGCATCGTCGAAGTCGACAGCGACTGGCGCGTGACCGGCTTCGTGGAGAAGCCGAAGGAGGGGGCGAAGACGATTCCGGGGCGGCCGGACATGGTCCTGGCCTCGATGGGCAACTACATCTTCAAGGCCAACGTGATGATCGACGTGCTGCAGCGCAATGCACTGCGCGACGCGGCACACGACTTCGGCAAGGAGATCATCCCGGCCATGTATCCGCGGATGAAGGTCTTCGCCTACGACTTCGGCCAGAACTACGTGCCGGGCGAGGCCGAGATCAACCGTGGATACTGGCGCGACGTCGGGACGATCGATTCGTACTTTGCGGCGTCGCTCGATCTCGTCGCCGTCACTCCCCTCTTCAACCTCTACAACGCGCAGTGGCCGATGGTCTCGGCGCCGCTGAACCTGCCGCCGGCGAAGTTCGTCTTCGCCGACTCCAAGTCGCAGCGCATCGGGATCGCCACCGACTCCCTCGTCTCCGCCGGCGTGATCATCTCCGGCGGCACCATCAACCGCAGCGTGCTCCATCCGCGCGTGCGCATCCATTCGTACACCGACGTCGACGAATCGATCCTGATGGACGGCGTGGAGATCGGCCGCCACTCGAAGATCAAACGGACGATCATCGACAAAGGAGTGAAGATCCCGCCGAACACGACCATCGGCTACGACCTCGAAGCCGACCGCCAGCGCTTCACCGTGACCGATACGGGAATCGTGGTCGTGCCGAAAGGGGCGGAGGTTTCGGAGGCGGTAACCGTGTGACCGCGCCTTCGGCGCGCATACGCTCTCTCGATTACACTCGACCCTGTGAATGCAGAGCGACAGAAGGTGGAAGCAGCCCGTGAGGCGCTTCGTTCGGTCCGAACCGGAATGTCCCTCGGCCTCGGCACCGGCAGCACGGCGAAGGAGTTCATCACCCTCCTCGGCGAAGCGCTTGCACGCGGCGATCTTCGCGACATCCGCTGCACGTGCACCTCGAAACAGACCGAAGATCAGGCCGGTCCACTCGGTATCCCCCTCTTCCCTCTCGCGGAGATCTCGCCGCTCGATCTCGCCGTCGACGGGGCGGACGAGATCGACGCCCGGTTGCGGTTGATCAAGGGCCGCGGCGGCGCGCTGTTGCGCGAGAAGATCGTCGAGCAGCAGGCAAGGCGATTCATCGTCATCGCCGATGAGTCGAAGATCGTCGAACGGCTCGGGGTTGGCGTGCTACCGGTCGAGGTGACGCCGTTCGCGCGGGACGTTCTCGAGGAGCGATTCTCGATGATGGGCCTCGCTCCGGTACTTCGTCTTCGCGATGGCCAGCCGCGCATCACGGACGAAGGGCACCTCATCCTCGACGTGCGCGTCCCGGAAACGATCGACATCGCGGATGTCGTGGCAGACATCCGGAAACTTGCCGGCGTCGTCGAAACCGGCTTCTTTCCGACCGAGGCCACCGAGGCGCTGATTGCCACGAGCGACGGGGTGCGCAGGATGACCACCGATCGTTTCGGTCAAGGCGTTCAACACTGAGCACGGATTGTTTCGCAACCAAGTGATCAGGTGACTGGTCTCGGAACCACGATTCTCATTCGCGGAAAGAGCTTTTACGTGCGAAGAGCGAGGTTTCTCGTTCGGGGGAACGAGTTCTTGCGTTCAGTGGAACGAGGTTTCTCGTTCAGGGGACGAGTTTTTACGTTCGAGGGACGAGTTTTCTCGTTCGAGGAGCGAGTTTTTACGTTCAGTGGAACGAGGTTTCTCGTTCGCGGAACGAGTTTTTACGTTCAGTGGAACGAGGTTTCTCGTTCGAGGAGCGAGTTTTTACGTTCAGTGGAACGAGGTTTCTCGTTTCGCGGAACGAGTTCTTGCGTTCAGTGAACCAGTTCTTAACGCAGACACTCAGGTTACGGGGCCTAACGACGCATGCTTTATGTCACTCGCAACAAATGACTTAACACCAGACGATAGCGTGCGGCGCTGTCCTATCGCTTCAGGCCTCCCCCAACTAGCCGTTTTTGGAAGATTACCAATTCCACAACGATTTCAGTACCCCCCCGCCGCCCCCCCGTGACGTGGATCGGAAATCGCCAGAAGCTTTCTGCCGTCGATTGACACCGCCTGCACGTCGCCGAACGGCTCGCGCGCGCGAACGCCGTGACCCATGGCTAGCAACGCATCGACCGCCGATTGGGGCGCGCGGCCCTGCTCGTAGGTGACTTCCTCCGGCGTGGCCTGCTGGGAAAAACGGGGTGCCGCGATCGCCTCTGCCAGCGGCCGGTTGAGGGCAAGGATGTCGAGCAGGATCTGCGCGAGCGTCGTCGGGATCGTCGGGCCGCCGGGCGTGCCGATGGCCAGGATCGGTTTTCCGCCGCGCAGCACGATCACCGGAGACAAAGGTGATGCCGGACGGTTGCCGCCGGCCAGGGAGTTCGGCGCGCTGCCGAAGTCGTTCATGGCTGTATTCAGAACGACGCCGGTTCCAGGCATGGTGAAGCCGCTTCCGCTCTCGTCACCGACGGAGGTCGTCAGCGAAACGACGTTGCCGTGCGCGTCGACGATGGAGATGTGCGTCGTGTGGGCCGACTGCGTCGTGACCGCGCCGGGCTCCGTCAATCCAATTGTCGGAGTCACGCGGTTCGGATCGATCGAGGCGCGCCAGAGGGCGGCGCGCTCATCGGAGAGGAGATCGTTCATCGGCACGCGTTCTCCGGCGGGGTCGGCCAGAAATCTGTCGCGATCGATGGCCGCGCGCCGCTCGGCCTCGGCCAGCAGATGAATGTAGTTCGGCTTATTCAGCGCGAGTCCACTCACGATCTTCAGAATCGATCCGAGCATCAGACCGCCGGCCGCTGGTGGCGCGATGGTGTAGATGTCGGCGCCGCGGAAGGCGATGCGAACCGGGGCGCGCCAAACGGGCTTGTAGTCGTGCAGATCGCGAAACGAGAACGTGCCGCCGGCCGCACGCACTGCCTCGACCACTTTGCCAGCCAGTTGCCCGTCGTAGAAATCGCGCGCTCCCTGTTCGCCGAGGCGCTGCAGCGTCTTCGCCAGATCGGCTTTCGCAAGGCGGTTGGCGGGCGCGAGAAGCGCGCGCCATGGTAGGGAGCCGAAGCGGCCGTGCATGGCATCGAGTCCGGCCACGAATCCAGGAATGGCCGCCGCCGAGGCACCAGTGAAGGTGGCCGTCCCCACCGGGCGTTTCGCCGCTGCCGGCGCGGTCTCGCGAAAGTCGAGCGTCCAGACACCTCCGGTCTCGGCATCGTAGTAGATGAGAAAACCTCCTCCGCCGATGCCCGTCGCCTTCGGCTCGAGCACGCCGAGCGCGAACGAGACCGCCACCGCCGCGTCGATGGCGTTGCCGCCGTTCTTGAGGATACGCAGGCCGATCTGCGTCGCCGCAGGGGAGGATGTCGCCAAGGCGGCGTGGGTGGCGGTGACCTGGGAGCCAGCGAATGCGTTGGCGGCGAGGAGGAGGAGTGCCGCGGTTAATGGTCTTAGCTTAACCCTCACTTCCGCCCTCGCCTCGGCGTTCTGTTCCGCTCGTAGACGATCTTCAGCCCCTTCAGCGTCAGATCGTCGTCGACGTGCTCGATGTACTCGGAGTCGGGGGCGAGGAGCGAGGCCAGGCCTCCGGTGGCCACGACCGCCCGCACGTCGGGCACTTCGCGCTTCATCCGTCCGAGGATGCCGTCGACCAGGCCGAGGTAACCGAAATAGATGCCCGACTGCATGTTCACGATCGTGTTCGTACCGATCACCGACTCCGGCCGGCGGATGTCGACGCGCGGCAGCCGCGCGGCGCGGGCGAAAAGCGCCTCGGCGGAGATGGTCAGGCCGGGCGCGATCACGCCACCGATGTAGCGGGCATCGTGTGTCACCACATCGAACGTCGTGGCTGTGCCGAAGTCGACGATGATGGCCGGCCCGCCGTACTCCGCGTGTGCGGCCACGCAATTGACGATGCGGTCGGCCCCGACTTCCTGCGGGTTATCGGTGTGGATGGCGATGCCGGTCTTCACTCCCGGCTCGACGAAGAGCGCATCGAGCCCGAAAAACTTGCGCACCATCGAGGCGATGGAGTGATTCAGCGGCGGCACGACGGAGGAGACGATCGCCCCCTCGAATGCATCGGAGAACGTCTCCCCGATGAGCTGCCGCGCCAGAATCCCATACTCATCCGACGTTCGCTCACGCGCCGTAGCGAGCCGCCAGGAGCTGACCAGCCCATCGCCACGAAAGACACCCAGAACGATGTTCGTATTGCCGACGTCGACGACGAGAAGATTGGACACGGCGGTAGGTTAGCGCAGTGGCCGAAGAATCTCTCCCGACCACTGACAACCGACAACCGACAACGCCCTCACGGCCTCTTATAAACGCCCCCATCCTTCATCACGAACGCCACCCGCTCCATCGCCGTGATGTCGCTCAAAGGATTGCCGGGCACGGCCACGATGTCGGCAAACTTGCCCGCTTCGATCGTGCCGATGCGGTCCGACATGTCGAGCAGATCGGCCGCATTGCGCGTCGCGGTCTGGATGGCCTGCATCGGCGTCATGCCATAGCGGGTCTCGTACTCGAACTCCTTCGCCTCGTTGATCGCGTCCCAGGCGAAGCCGCCGGCATCGGTGCCGAAGGCGATCTTCACGCCGCGCTTCAACGCGCGCGAAAAACTGTCGCGATGAAACGCCGGAATCTTCACCCAGACGCCGCCCCGGCCCGGCGCCACGTACTCGGTGACGGTCAAGGTCGGGCAGAGGTACGTCCCTTTGGCCAGCATCACGTCGAGCAGGTCGTCAGGGATGGCGATGCCGTGCTCGATCGAGTCGACGCCGGCGTTGAGCGCGTTCTCGATTCCCGGCCGGGCCATGGCGTGGGCGGCCACTTTGTGACGCAGCCGATGTGCTTCTTCGACGATCGCCTTCATCTCCTCGGCATTGAACGTCGGCGTCGACGAGAGCGTGCCGTCTTTCGCCACGAAGTACGAGCGGTCCGCGTAGACCTTGATCCAGTCGGCGCCGTGGGCGATCTGCTCGCGGACGGCCTTGCGCGCCGAATCCGCTCCGTCGACGATCTGCACGCCCATCGGATACGTGACGTCTGGCGCGTAGCCGCTGGGGCCATAGCCGCCGGTGACCGACATGGCCCGCGTCGAGACCACCATGCGCGGCCCGTCGATGACGCCGTTGTTGATGGCACGTTTGAGGTCGACGTCGGTGTACATCGCCCCCTCGGTCTCGACATCGCGCACGGTCGTAAATCCATGGCCGAGCGCGATCTTCAGCGCTTTCGTCGCGCGCAAGGCACGGTAGGGAAGCGATTCCTTGAAGAGCTGCACGTCGTAATCCTCGGACGTGATGTCGCCCTGCAGCAGGGTGTGGACGTGCGCATCGATCAGGCCAGGCAGCAGAGTCATGTCGCCGAGGTCGATCACCTGCGCGTCCGAGGGAACGGCACCGCCGATCGAGTCGATCCTGTTGCCGCGCACCACGATCACAGCCGGAGAGACGACGCTCCCCCCTCGGCCGTCGATGAGCCGCGCCGCGCGGAGAGCGACAACCTTCGGCGGAGCATCAGCGGCAAAAGCAGCGACGGCGAAAAGAGAGAAGACGAGAGCCGTGATACGTTTTGTCATCGTTTCCTTCATAAGTCGCGAATTCTAAGGCCATGCGCTTTTCCGTGTCTGAATACGTCCGCTGGGAAGACATCGACGCCGCGGGCATCATCAACTACCAGGCCTACCTGCGCTTCTTCGGCCTTGCCGAGGTCGAGCTCTTCCGCTCCTGCGGCCTCTCCTATCGAACGCTCTTCGACGACCTCGGCCTGTGGCTTCCCCGCGTTCACGTGGAGTGCGACTTCTTCCATCCCGTAACGCTCGACGAGCTGCTCATCGTCGATGCCTACTTCGGAAAGATCGGCGGCAGCTCGATCCACCTCAACTTCGAAGTCCGCCGCACCGAAGCGCCGGACGTGGTCGTGGCAACAGGGAAGTACATCCTCGTGGCCGTGAAGCGCGGCGAGTTCAAGCCGACCGCGGTGCCGGATCTCGTTCGCGAGAAGCTCGCGCCATACGTGGAGTCGTGACCCCCCTGGGACCGCGGGCGTCCCGCCCGCGCGTTCCTGGCAGCTATCCCGGTCAACCGCTACCGCGCGTACGCCAATCCGTCCGGGGTGTTTCCTGTCTCGATCTCGTAAGTGATCGAGAACGACTTGAGCTCCATGACCTGCACCTTCTTCGCGTTCGCACAGGCGACGAAGGCACGCTCGCCGTCCGGTGCCATGAGGATTCCCGACGGGCCAGCGGCCATCTCCACTGACTTGATCATCTCTTTCGTCGCCGCGTCGAAAACCAGCACCACGTTGGCGTCTGTATCGGAGACGAGCACCCACTTGCCGTCATTCGTGAACTTCACCCGGTTGGCCACCTTGGTCTCCGTCGGGAGCGTTTGCGTGACCGTCCCCGACTTGGGATCGATGATGGCGATCCCGCCGTTCGCGACGCGCGAGGCAACCCACAGCTCCGAGGCATCCGGCGCGAGATCCATCCCTTCGGGCCCTTTGACCACCGGAATCTGCTTGATGAAGACGTCGCGCGGTAGACGGCTCAGGTCAAAGACGGTGACGCTGTTCGAACCGATGTTGGCGGTGTAAACCGTCTTCTCGCCGCGCGGAACGATGATCATGTGCGTGGTGTCGGCACCGCTTCCGCTGACGAAGTCGATGCGGTCGGCCGCCGCGTCATACCGCGCGATGACCCGGCTCCCCTCGGCCGTGAACCAGAATCGCGACCCGACCGCGGTGATCCCATGCGGCCGCAAAAGGCCGGGAAGCGCGAACCGCCGCAGCTCCTTGCGGTTCGGAACATCGACGACCGAAAGCGTCGTCCCCGGATTGGGCCCGGTCCCGTAGTTTGCGACGACGGCGATCTTTCCATCGTCCGACACCGCAACCTCGTGCGGCCCATCGCCCGTCGGGATCGTCCCGAGCGTCTTCAATGTCGCCGGATCGACGAACATCAACGTCGCATCAGACTTGTTGAGGATCAGCAGCGTTTCGGCGCGGGCGGTGAGGGCGGCGAAGAGAAGGGCGAGGGCGAGACGTTTCATGGCGGTGAGTATGCCAGATGAGAAGTTGATCGAGTGGGACCCGGAGGTTTCGTTCTGGCGGTCTCCCTCCGTACGCAGAACTCGGACCCGACCCGTCGCGGCTCTCTCTTTCGGGAACTGATGAAAGAGATCGCGAAGCGGTAAGTAACTATAACTAAACACGTTAGTTACCGATCATCTCCTTGACATACATGCGCAAGGCGCGCAAGATTCTCAGTTCTCCCTTAAAGAAACTTTGGGCCCAGGGCTTGCGTATACCGAACGGGGAGATTAACTTATAGGTTGACTCCGCCTTGACATTTGAAGAGTTCCGACAAGCGCATCTGGATCTGCTCGAACAAGGGCAGGAATACGATCTTTACGGATATAAGCCTGCCAGGGTGCTTGCATATATCGAGGCAGCAAACAATCCGCAAGTCACGGGCATCATCAAGATGCGGGCGGCAAAAAAGGCATGGGAGGTGTCAAAAAAACGCTGCCACAAAGTAATGCAGTCAAATCACCTTTGGCAGCTCACGACGGACGGAGGAGCTCGTTTTCTATACTTTCAAGATGGCCCGAAGAGATTCATCTTCGTGCATGCGTCAGACAAGGTGAAGGAGAGCAAGTTCAACAACGACATTGCCCGCGCCGAACAACTTCGAATCGAGTACCTACAACTTAAGGAAGGAAAGCTGAAATGAAAACATTCGCGGAAATCTACGAATCGATGAAGGAGACGCTGGAGTACCAAACCGAGGAACTCTCGCTGGCCTTTACGGAGTCGGTTCTGCTGCGAATGGAACAGTTGGGTGACATGTCCGGCAAGGTTCTCGCCGAGCGCATGGGTTTCAGCGAAGCGTACGTCTCCAAGCTACTCAAGGGCAAAAACAACTTCACGCTAGAGACACTCGTGAAGCTCGCGCGTGCTCTTGAATGCCGCATCGAACCGCCGCTACTCCTTCCGAACGAGAAAGAGGTGGCGACTGGTCAAGTGGTTCTCTTCGAACGTTTTCCCAAGTCCGAGCGTCCTTTCACGCCACGTTCCGTGCCCGCCCCTCAGATGAGCAACGTAACCCAAAATGACGACAACAACGACATCGCAGCCGCTGCTTGATATCCAGCGGTACCACGTGGAGGAGCTAGTCTTTCGCGCTCTTCCCGAGTACGACGCTAGTCGCAAGACGTCTAGCGCGATCGACGTGGACTTCGCCGTCCAGCAGGACGAAGTCTTGACGCGCGACTATCGCATCACCATGCGCATACAACTTGCGACGAGCGGTTACACCGCGGCAGAGAACGCCCCGTACACCGTTGACATGAAGATTCTCGGCTACTTCACGTTCGCGGAAGGTACCGATGATGAAGTATCGCGAAAGATGATCTACATCAACGGCCCGGCGATCTTGTTCGGTATTGCTCGCGGAATCGCTGGCCAAGCAACTGGCGCGTCCAAACACGGTCAGTTCGTACTTCCGACCGTCAACTTTGTAGAGATCGAGAAAGCTCGCCTCGAAACTGAGAAGACTCGTCTCGAAAAGGAACTAGCAGAATCAGAGAGAGAGTTAGCCGAGGCTCAGAAGGAATTCGCAGCCGCACAGGAGACCGCGCGGGACTCAACTCCCCATTAAACATGAAATTTGGAGTAGTCAATGCCGGCAGCGAAACTCAAGAAAGCGATCATCAACACCAGATACCCCACCGCGAGTGACTTGGCGGATCTTCTCCGAGTACCGAAGGGACGAGTGGAGCAAATCGCCGAAGAGCTGATGCAATCTCATAGGAAGGGTCTGAAACCCTACATCTCAGAGTCGCGCCCTGCGAAGCGCGGAACCCGGAAGCTCCGCAAACGTACACAGTAGCGCAGACGTCGGCGTGATTCCCTGGCAGAGCTGTAGTTGCATTTGTCGGCCTCAAAACCCGATGAAACTCGACTCCGGCTGCATCTCAACGCCGAACCTCTTGCGAACCCCCTCCTGAATCATCCGGACCAGCTCCAGCACCTCCATCGCCGTTCCGCCGCCGCGGTTGATGACTGCCAGCGTGTGCTTCGAGGAGAGGCCGACATTGCCGTGCATGAAGCCTTTGTGGAAACCGGACTGTTCGATGAGCCACGCGGCGGAGAGCTTGATCTGATCGCCGGATGGAAAGTGGGGGATGTTATCGGCGTCCCGGCGAATCTCCTCGAAGCGCGCGGGCGTCACCACCGGGTTCATGAAGAATGAGCCGTCGCTGCGCGTATCGGGGTCGGATGGATCAAGAACCATTCCTTTGCGCTTGCGGATGGCGATGACGGCACCACGCACCTGCTGCAGATCGCCGGCGTCGATCCCGTGCTCGTCGAGATACTTCTGCAGCTCGGGATAGCGGATCGCCGCGGAGCCGCGCGGCTTCAGGCGGAACGTGACGCCGGCGACGACGTAGCGGTCCTTCGCCGCGTGTTTGAACACACTCTGGCGGTAACCGAAACCGCACTCCCGGTTCGTCAGCGTCACCACGCGGCCGGTGTCGCGCTCGATGGCCTCGACGCCGACGATCGTTTCGCTGACATCCTGTCCGTAGGCGCCGACGTTCTGGATCGGCGTCGCGCCGGTCAGACCTGGGATCCCGGAGAGGCATTCGATGCCGGCCCAACCGCGGTCGACGGCAAAGGCCACGAAGTCGTCCCACCGCTCGCCGGCGGCGACGTGGACGGTCACCGCATCGGGATCTTCGGTCAGAACGGTCGTCCCGCGGAGGTCGATCTTCAGGACGACGCCATCAAAGCCCTGGTCGGCGATCAGGACGTTGCTGCCGCCGCCTAGGATGAAGAGCGGTGCGCGCCGGGCCTCGGCCCAGGCGATGACTTCGCGGATCTCGTCGACGGTTTCAGCGCGGACGAAATCCGCCGCCGGGCCGCCGATTCCGAGCGTGGTGAAGGGGGCGAGGGGGACATTCCGCTGCAGCCCGGGCGGTGCAACACTCTGCAACGACTCCGTCATCGCCGTTGCATTGTGCATCATCGCTGCCTGAGAATGCCTCGCATGTCAAACATCGCCGTCGCGGAAAAGCAGTGGTTCGGCCATCCCCGGGGACTGGCAACGCTCTTCTTCACCGAGATGTGGGAGCGCTTCAGCTACTACGGTATGCGGGCGCTGCTCGTGTTGTACATGACCGGCTCCGTGATGCAGCCAGGCCTCGGCTTCCCTGACGCGAAGGCAACGCACATCTACGGTCTCTACACGATGGCGGTTTATCTGATGGGGGTCCCGGGCGGCTACATCGCCGATCGATTCCTCGGCCACTACCGAGCGGTACTCCTCGGCGGAATCATCATCGCCTGCGGGCATTTCTCGATGGCGGTTCCGGGCATCCCGTTCTTTTACGCCGGCCTCGGCCTGATCGTTCTCGGCACTGGCCTTCTGAAGCCGAACGTCAGCACGATCGTGGGAACGCTTTACACGCGCGATGATCCGCGCCGCGATGCAGGCTTTTCGCTGTTCTACATGGGAATCAACCTCGGTGCTTTCATCGCGCCGCTCATCACCGGCTGGCTTGGCCAGAAAATCAACTGGCACATCGGCTTCGCCGCCGCCGGCGTGGGGATGGTGCTTGGCCTGATTCAGTACGTCTACGGCCGCAAGTACCTCATCGCCGTTTCGGGGACGGAGAAGCAGATGGCCGGGTCGGTCAACGCAACCGCCGTGATGCCGGAAAAGGCGTTCACCCGGCAGGAATGGGGCCGGATCACCGCGGCCTTGATCCTGACGCTCTTTGCCCTGATCTTCTGGGCCGGCTTCGAACAGGCCGGGTCAAGCCTGACGCTCTTCGCAGATCGAGCCACTCGTCTGGTAATCCTCGGCTTTACATATCCGTCGAGCTGGTTCCAGTCCGTGGAGCCGTTGTTTGTCATCATCTTCTCGCCGATCTTCGCGTGGGTGTGGTTGTCGATGGCGAAAAGCCGTCGGGAGCCCTCGAGTCCCACCAAGTTCACGCTCGGGCTCTTCTTCCTCAGTTTGTCGTTCTTGCTGATTGTTCCGGCGGCGCGTTTCTTCGAATCACATGGCGCGCGCGTCAGTGCGATGTGGCTCATCGGTCTCTACTTCCTTCAGATGCTGGGCGAGCTGTGTCTGAGCCCGGTCGGCCTCAGCATGGTGACGAAGCTCTCTCCGCCAAGGGTCGTTGGTTTGATGATGGGATTCTGGTTCTTCGCCACGGCCATGGGTAACTACGTGGCCGGCTGGGTGGCGGGATTGGTCGGCCACCGCAGCTACTCCGAGGTGTTCATGATCGCATTCGTAACCGCGGCGGTGGTGACGCTGATCCTGGCCGTCATGATCCCGATCATCAAGCGCTGGATGGCGGGCGTGAACTGATCAGCGCCCGCTCCACACCGGCTTCCGCTTCTCGATGAAGGCGTTTAGACCTTCGTTGGCATCGCTCGTCTGCATCAGCTCGTCGAGATAGAGATGCTCGACGGCGGCGAGCCGTTCGTAGAAGTCGGCATTTTGGGCGAGACGAAAGGCGCGTTTGGCAAAGCGAAGCGATGACGCGCTCTGTTTGTAGAGCCGTTGCAACCACTCGGCGGCGCGGGCATCGAACTCGGCGAAGGGAAAGATGGCGTTGACGAGGCCTAGGCGCTCGGCGGCCGCCGCATCGATGGTGTCACCGGTCAGCAGGAGCTCGAGGCCTTTGCGCGGAGCGAGCTGGCGTGAAAGCTGGTAGGCGGCCACCGGCGGAAAGACGCCGAGGTTGATCTCGGGCTGGCTGAACTTCGCGCGATCGGAGGCAAGGACGAAGTCGCATCCGAGCGCTAGCTCGCAGCCGCCGCCGAGCGCCGCGCCGCGTACGAGGGCGATGGTGACGACGTCGAGTTTCGCCAGCATCCGGAAGCAGTCGTGGAAATGGCCGAGCATCGTGGCCACGCGATCGCCGAGGTGATCCTGCACGCTCGCGCCCGCGGAGAAGGCCTTCTCCCCCTGCGCGTCAATGATCAGAGCGTGCCGGTCGTGCGCGACTTGGGCGATGGCCTCACGCAGCTCATCGAGCATGGCCACATCGAGAATGTTCAGCGGCGGATCGGATAGCGTGATCCGGTACGCGTTCGCGTCGGAGGAGAAGGTGATCTTCGGCATGGCGGAATGCTATCGCGTCGCGTGGTGCCGCGGCGGCAGGGCCAATGGTTTGGTCGACCAGATCTCGAGCGAGTAATCGGTCAGGAAATAGAACGTTCCTGGCTGTGTGGCGATGAAGCGGCCGGCCGCCGGCGCGGCGACGGCCGGGACCGGCGCGAGGATGGCCGGGTTGCTATTGAGGAACTGCGGCGAGAACTGGCGGCCGGTGAGGGCGATGCAGGTGCCGTCACCGCGGAGGTGCTGATCGATGTAGGTCACTCCGCTTGCCGGATCGGTGACGTACGAGGAGAGCTGAGCGTTGATTGTTGATAAATCCGTCGATGAGTAGCTGTAGAGCTTTTCGCCGAGAACGTAGACCGTGCCGCTGGCAAAGGCGATCGCGCGGGGCGCTTGCGAGCCTTCGCTGGCACGGGTGACGAGAACGGCAGGGTGGGCGGGATCGCTGATGTCGACCATGCGCACCTCGTTGGGGAGCTCGGTGAGGACATACGCGCGCGTACCGCTGGTCACGAGATCGCGCACCGATCCGGTCATGGTCGAGGTCTGGGCGAAGGCGCTCTTCGGATCGAAAACGATCGTTTTTCCCTCGCAGCCGCTGCTCTGGCAATGGACGAAGATCGACGCCCATGCCGCGCCGCCGGCCGTGGCGATCGATTGCGCCTGCGCATCAGACCCCTCGCTGATCGCGGCCGTTGCGATCGTGTTTCCCTCACGGCCGTAGGCCATCACGTTCAGGTTGTTATGGATGGTGAAGGCGCCGCTGTCGCTGGCCGCCACGTCGATGATCAGCGGCGTCCGGATCGAGCCGGTCGACTGCATGGTGTTCGTGAAGACGTCGATGTTGCGGCCGTCGAAGAAGTAGAGCCGCTGACTGCCGGCGACGAGCTTCTTGTAGTAGGAGTTTCCGTTGGCGGTGTAGAGCAGGGAGGGCATGCGCGTCGTGCCGCCGAGCAGCGCGGTGGTGATGCCTTCTTCCGTGGCGACGTCAGCGACGGCGTTGTCGGAACCGACGTGCACCGCTACCGGCGCGGCCGGAAGCGCGAACTGTTTCGTCAAGATCCGAGTCTGTGTGTTCCATATCAGCAGCGAGGTATCGGTCGATTCGACGAGCGTCGTTCCGGCGAAGGCGAGGCTGCGGGCGATGGCGCCGCTCGACTGCGGGAGGAGGGTGGTCGTGCCGCCGGCAAAATCGACGACGCGTACGCCGCTGAAGGTCGATACAGCCGCCAGCGAGCCGGAAAGAGCGACGCCGCCGGTTGCCAGCCCGGTCACGGAGGCGGTCAGCGGTGTTTTGGTGAAGTCTCCCGATCCGTAGTACGAAATCGAGGTCGTTCCGTCGGCGCGTAGCTCGGCGAGTGCGAGCGCCGAACCGGCCCGGGCGATGAACGAAGGACTTGTCCCGGTCAGCGTGATCTGCTGTGCGGCCGGCTTGACCGGTGCCAGATCGGCCGACCACAACGTGTTGCCGTTGGTTTCGCTCAGAACGAAGTAGCCGGTCGTACCGGCCAGCACGGCGGACACGATCGGCGCGCGCAGGGTTAGTGACGAGACGAGCGTGGGAGTGGCGGAGCTGAGCGCCCACAACGATGCAACCGCGCCGGACGTGCTCAGGAGAAAGCCGTTGCCGCCATCGCGGACGATGTCGATGCCGTTGTCCCAGGAGCGAAGCTGCGTAAGCGTCCCGCTCGCCGACTGGCCGAATTCGGTGATGCCGCCTGAGGCCCGGGAAACATAGACAGCGGTGCCGAGAGAGACGACCGAGGTAGTAGCTCCGGTGGCGTAACTGCGCACGGGGAACGAGGGTTGGAACGACGTCGTGTCATAGGTCAGAAGTCCGAGATCGCCGCCGGCGACGTAAAGACGATTCGGCGTGGCGGCGATGCGGCCGATGCGATTCACATTGCCGCCGCTCGGTTGGAGTTGCGCGCGCGACAGCTCGATCGGAGCGGCCGCCGAACTGAGGTCGAAGGCACGGACCTGGCGATCGGCACCGGCGGCGAAGATGGCCGTGGAGGTGATCGGTGCGATCGACACGGCGCCGAACGAGTCGCTGGCCGCCTTCACCGCCGTGCCGCCACCGCCGTCGATGTTCACGAAGATGTCGGTCTGCTGGCCATCGGAGACGTAAAGCCTGCCGCCGGTCGCATTGACGGCGATCGAGCCCGGCAGCGATGCGATCGCACCGACACCATTCGGAATCGATGGGATGCTGATGTTGAACGCCTCGATCGAGGAGTCGCCGTCCGCGGCGAAGAGGGTGGAACCGTTCAGCGTGAGCGACTGCACGTTGGCGCGGCTGGTCGTTAACGCGGCCGGCGTCTTCGATGGCGTCGTCGGATCGAGCAGGTCCCACTGCGACAGTCCATTGGCGGTGGCGACGTAGAGATCGAGCGTGGTCAGGAGGAGGTCGTTGATGGTCGCGCCGGCGTCGATGCCGCGCACGAGCTGCAGCGCGCGCCCGTTCTTTCTGACGACGTACAGCGTCGTCCCGCTGCCGGAGTAGGCAAGTCCGTTCGTCGCTCGCACGACGCGTGTGATCCCCGGCAACGGAAGCGACGCCACGAACGCGGGAGGGTCGACGCTGCGGTCGTAAAGCGAGAGACCGTACGAGGTGGCCGCCCAGAGGTCGTTGCCGTCAATCGAAATATCGAGGTACGACGCGCGGAAGGGGATGCTGGCGACCTGGGAGAGATTGCATTGAGGGAAAGCGGCGGCAGAAAGGAGGAGGAGGACTGAGATCGCGACCGCCACACGCCCGAGCATTTGGGGGAGATTTTAGTCCAACCCAAACTCCGCGCGCAGTTGCTCCAGCGTCTCAGGCTCTCCTTCCCCACGCTTCGATCGCTCCAGGGAGTCCAGAAGCCGTCGGGCGTTGTTGGGCGAGCTGAGCAGATGAATCGTCTCCAGGAGACCGCGAAGGTCCCTTGTGGAGATGAACGCCACGTTACGTCCCTTTCCTTGCCCGACGATCACGGGCCCACCTTGAACCACCTCGTCGAGCAATTCCTTCAGGTTTGCGTCGGCTTTCGCGAAGGTCGTATGTCTCATTTCTCCCCCGCCCACACGTCCAGTTTCACTGGCACCTCATCATTCACCGTCACCAGGATGTTGTGCGGAACGCGGATGCCGAAGTCGGGCATGTGGATCTTGAACGTCGTCGTGGTGTGGATGCGGCCGTCGGGGATCAGGACGACGCGTACCGGGATGGTCATCCGCTTCGTGACTCCGTGAAGGGTCATGTCGCCGGTGACGTTGATGTCGGCAGGCTGGTTGGGGACAATCGACGCAGGACCCGCGACACTGACTGACTTGAACGTGGCAGTACCGAACTTGGTGGTCTCCAGGTAGCGCTCGCGCATCTCTTTGTTGCGCAGTCCGACTCCGGTGTCGAGGGCGTCGACGTTGATGGTTACCTGCACGCTCGCGGCGGCAGGGTTGGCCGGGTCGGCGACGATGGTGCCGGAAAGATCGCTGGTCTTTCCGTCGAACGAGTCGTAGGTATCTTCGGCGTGAAACGAGGCGACGTTGTTGCCGCCTTTGGAGATCGCGTAGGTGTGGGGTTGGGCGTGCAGAGCGGTGGCCGCGGCCAGCAGTACGACGGCGATCGGAAGTCTCATGCTCTCCGCGAACAACAAGCGATTACTTGCCGATTCCGGCCAGTCGTAACGCTTTGCGCACGTAAGACGGATGCGGGATGGTCCCGAGCGCGTCCGGAACGATCCAGGCGTATTCGCCTGACAGGGTCCGCGGGCGCCGGGCAACGGCGAAGACCTCGAAGGTGATCCGGCGATTGGTGACGGTGTGCCGGAACGTTCCCAGCGCTGCCGATGCACCGATACGCAGCGGCCTGCCCGTCAGTAGCGTTGTGTCGCCGTGAGGGAGGTGGAACATGCCGCGCATGAGCTGGCCTGACTCGCGGCGCATGAGCACGCGGCCACCGCGGTCGATGACCAGATAGAGCGGGATGCGAAGCTCGCGCGTGGCCGCTTTCGCCTTCGGCCGAGGGAGCTCATCGACCCGCCCGCTCACGAAGGCGGCGCACTGGCGGCGCAGCGGACATTGCTCGCACAGCGGTTTTCGCGGCGTGCAAATGAGCGCGCCGAGCTCCATCAGCCCCTGGTTGAAATCGCGCGGCGACTTTGACGATGCCACCATCACCTCGGCCCGATGCCACGCCTGGCGCATCAACGAGGGCGAACCGAGCGGAGCTTCGATCGCAAATAAACGTGCCACGATACGGGCGACGTTGCCGTCGACGATCGGCTCCTGCAGGCCGTGCGCGATCGAGGCGATCGCTCCCGCCGTGTAGCGTCCGATTCCGGCGATCGTCATCAGTTCGCCGACGGTCTCCGGAATCACGCCGCCGAAGCGCTTCATCACGTCGATCGCTCCGTCGCGAAGCATTCGCGCGCGGCGGTAGTAGCCGAGGCCCGACCACGCGGCGATCACATCATCGACGCTCGCGCGCGCCAGTTTCGCGATCGTCGGAAAACGCGCCATGAACCGTTCGTAGTACCCGAGGACGACCTCCATCCTGGTCTGCTGGAGCATGACCTCGGAGACCCAAACGCGGTACGGATCGTAGCCGTCGCGCCACGGCAGGGGGCGCTGGTTTTTGCGGAACCACGACTCGGTCAGAGAGACGAGACGGCGAGCTGACAATTCGCTTGTATTGTATGCTTTGCTTCATCCCTCGCGAGGCCCCCCAACATGGAAGATCAAGCACAGGCGAAGCAGCCCGAAACGGAGCAGGGCAAGTACGTCTACTGCATCATCAAAACGGATATCCCGCGTGACTTCGGTCCTGTCGGCATCGGTGGACGGGGTGACAAGGTCTACACCGTTCCTTACAAGGAATTCGCGGCCGTCGTTTCCAACTGCCCGCTGATCGTCTTCGATCCCACACGCGAAAACGCCCTCGCCCACGAGCACGTGAACGAGCTGGTGATGAAGGATTTCACCGTGTTGCCGATGAGCTTCGGCACCGTCTTCCGCACCGAGAACGACATCAAGGAGTTCCTAAAGGGAACCTATGACGCGCTCTCCGACGTGCTGCAGAAGATGGACGGGAAGATCGAGTTCGGCCTGAAGGTGAACTGGGACAAGGACCAGGTCGTCCGCGAAATCGAGAACGAGAATGAGGAGATCCGCCGTCTGAAGGAAGAGATTCAGTCGAATACCTCGACGTCCACATACTTCTCGCGCATGCAGCTTGGCCGCGTGGTCGAGTCTGCGCTGCAAGCAAAAGCGGATGCGTACGTCAGCGAGATCTATGAAGCGCTGCGCGATGCGGCGATCGCATCGCGATCGAACAAACCGATCGGCGACAAGATGATCCTGAACGCGGCGTTCCTCGTCGATCGCGAGAAGACGAAGACCTTCGATGATCAGATCACCGACATCGCGAAAAAATACGAGAACAAGCTGTCGTTTCTCTACACCGGCCCCTGGCCGCCGTATAACTTCGTGAATATCCGGCTGAAGCTGGAGAGAGCGGAGCGGTAACGGGGTTTCGGGGTCGCGCGGTCTCGCGGTCCCGCCCACCCCGAGACCGCGCAACCGCGAGACTCCGAGACCGCACCATGTTCCTTCTCGACGACATCCTCATGATCCCCATCAAGCTTCCGATCGCGGGGTTCAACTGGATCATGAAACAGATCCAGACGATGGCGAACGAGGAGTTGTTGAACGATCAGCCGTGGAAAGAACGGCTCATCGAGCTGCAGATGATGCTGGAAGTCGGCGACATCAGCGAAGAGGAGTACACGGTGCAGGAGGCGCAGGTCTTCCAGGCCCTCCGCGATATCCGTGCCCGCCGCGAAGAGATGGCGAGGGAACAGCGCGGCGATGACGACGGAGACAGCGGCGTCGGCCTCTACACCGGATACGGGCAGTGACGCTGGCGGCGGCGTTCGACCGTCTCGCCGGACGCCGCGTGATCCTGATCGGCGGCAAGGGTGGCGTCGGCAAGACCACGATCTCGATCGCGGCGGCCCTGCATCTCTCGAAGTCCGGCCCCGTGATTCTGTTCACGACCGATCCCGCCTCGAACCTCGGCGACATCCTTCGCGGCGAGTTGCGTACCGAGGCGCTCGATGCCATCGCGCTTTACCGCCGGTTTCTGGACCGTAACCTCGAGAGCTTCCTCGAGCTCGGCGACCGAGGGACGTATCTCGACAAGGACGAGCTTCGCCGGTTCTTCGAGCTGTCGCTTCCCGGCGTCGACGAGCTGATGGCGTGGATGCGCATCGGCGAGTTAGTGGAAGAAAACGCCGATGCCTCGATCGTCGTCGATACCGCGCCGACGGGACACACGCTGCGGATGCTCTCGTCCGCGGATCACTTCCGCCAGTTTGCGGAGGCGCTCGATTCGATGCAGGCCAAGCATCGGGGGATGGTGCGGCAGTTCACCAGGCGCAACGTTCGCGATGCGATGGATGCCTTCATCGAGCAGTTCGATGCCGATGCCCGGCGCCGCCGCGATCTCCTCACCGACCCGGCGCGCGCGGCGTTTGTGGCGGTGACGTTGTCGGAGCCGTGGGTTGTGGAACAGACGGAACGGCTGGTGCGCGATGTGCGGTCCGACGGGATCGATGTGCCGTTCGTGGTGCTGAATCGGGCCGTGGCGGACGAGGATTGCGATCGGGGGCGCGACGCCGAGGCGCGGAAGAGATTAGGAAACGTCGTGGATGCGCCGCGAGCATGCGTTCCGCTGGATACGGCTGAGGCGATTTCAGAGTGGAGCGCCGGCGTCTCGCCGGCTGGCCCGGGGGCGTCTCGCCCCCGTGGGAGTTCGGACGTACACGGTAGCTCGGCGCGCAAGCCCCAGCCTCGGCGGCGAGACCCTTCGACTTCGCTCAGGGCAGGCTCTGCTGGGCCAGCCGGCGAGACGCCGGCGCTCCTTCTTGGGCGCCTCACCTTTCTCGCCGGAAAAGGCGGCGTAGGCAAGACCACCTCCGCGGCGTCGATCGCGCTGCAGCTTGCGGCGCGGTCGGGCCACAAGAAGTACACCGTCATCTCCGTCGATCCGGCGCACACGCTTCGCGATGTCTTCGCACATGAAGCGCCGCCGGCGAATCTGATGGTCGAGACGATCGATACGCGTGCGAAATGGAGGCAATTTCGCGACAGTCTCGGTGAAGAGATCGAGCGCGCCATCGGTGCCATCACCCCCAGCGGGATGACGGTCGCCTACGACGCCGATGCGATGAAGAAGCTGGTGGAGATCGCTCCTCCCGGTGCTGACGAACTGTTCGCCATCACCAGGCTGGCGGATCTCATCGCGGATGAGGAACAGGCGGCCATCATCGTCGACACGGCGCCAACGGGACATTTCCTGCGGCTGATCGATTTACCGCGGACCGCCGGCGAGTGGGTGCGCGAGTTCATGCGCATCCTTCTCCGCTATCGCGAGTTGATTTCCCCAGGCTCCCTCGGCGAAGAGCTGATCCGCGCTTCGCGCGCTCTTCATGCTCTCGACGAAGCGATGCGTTCCGATTCCACGCGCGTCATCATCGTCACAAGGCCGGAGCGGGTCGTCATTGCCGAGAGCAAACGACTCATCGCCGAGGTCGAACGTCGTGGGATGCATATCGGCGGTGTGATCGCGAACTACGTCACGCCCGAGAATGATTGCGCTTGTGATCAGTCGTTGCGCGGGTTCGAGATCGATCAGCTCGCGCAGTTGGGGCGGAAGGATGTGGTCACGATTGCCCGGCAGGATGCGCCCGTGATTGAGCTCGGGCAGTTGGCGAAGCTGGTGCCGATTTGAAAGGCGTTTTCACAGCGTTCTGAAAATCGATGTCCCCGCGAAGACCGCGGCATCGCCGAGCTCCTCTTCGATGCGCAACAGTTGGTTGTACTTGGCGATGCGTTCGCTGCGCGAGAGGGAGCCGGTCTTGATCTGGCCGGCGTTCGTGGCGACCGCGAGGTCGGCGATGGTCGAATCCTCGGTTTCGCCGGAACGGTGGGAGATGACGGAGCGATAACCGGCGCGTTTGGCCATCTCGATGGCGTCGAAGGTTTCGGTGAGCGTGCCGATCTGGTTGACCTTGATCAGGATGGCGTTGGCCACGCCCTGCTCGATCCCCTTGGCCAGGATGGCAGGATTCGTGACGAAGACGTCGTCGCCGACCAGTTGTGTCCCGGCGCCCATCGCTTTCGTCAATGCGCTCCAGCCGTTCCAGTCACCTTCCGACATGCCGTCTTCGATGGAGATGATCGGGTATTTGGCGCGGAGCTGTTCGTAGTAGGCAACCATCGCCCCGCTGTCGCGCTTTTCGCCTTCGAAGGCGTACTGCCCTTTCGAGAAAAACTCCGAAGCGGCGACGTCGAGGCCAAGGAAGATCTCCTCGCCGGCGCGATAGCCGGCTTTTTCGATCGCCGAGAGGATGAGGTCGAGCGCCTCGGCGTTCGATTTCAGATCGGGAGCGAAGCCGCCTTCGTCACCGACCGCGGTGGTCAGCTTTCGATCGTGCAGGATTGTCTTGAGATGGTGGAACGTCTCGGCACCGGCTCGGAGCGCGTCGCTGAAGTCGTCGAAGCCGGCCGGAATGATCATGAACTCCTGAACGTCGAGGTTGTTATCGGCGTGCGCGCCACCGTTGATGACGTTCATCATCGGCACCGGCAGCGTGCGTGCTCCCGGTCCGCCGAGGTATTGAAAAAGCGGCAGACCGGAGGCCTCCGATGCCGCGCGAGCGACGGCAAGCGAAACTCCGAGGATGGCGTTCGCGCCGAGGTTGCCTTTGTTCTCGGTGCCGTCGATCTGCTTCATGAGGAGATCGATCATGGCCTGCTCGCGAGCATCCATCCCCTCGACTTCCTTGGCGATGATGTCGACGTTGTCGACGGCGTTGCGCACGCCCTTGCCGAGGAAGCGTTTCTTGTCGGCGTCTCGGAGCTCGAGAGCCTCACGGGAGCCCGTCGACGCGCCGGACGGAACGGATGCCCGTCCCGAGGCGCCGGAGTCGAGCAGGCAGTCGACCTCGATCGTCGGATTGCCGCGGGAATCGAGGATTTCACGTGCGAAAAGCTCTTCGATCTTGAACATGGGCGGATTATATGGATGGTGAGTGATAGAAAGCAGGCCGAGATGCTCGATCACTACCGCACGCTCGATGCGCCGGCTGAGTTTCGGCAGAAGATCGATCGCTCGGAGTTTCTCGGCGTGGCGTTTCCTGTCGGCGGCGACGATGCCTTCTTCGCTGAGCTGGCGTCGCTGACGAAGTGGCACTACGACGCCACGCATCTCTGCTGGGCATTCCGGCTCTTCGCGGAGGGCGAGGTGCGCGCGCGGAGCGCCGACGCGGGCGAGCCTTCCGGTACAGCCGGAAAGCCGATCCTGAGCGCGATCGAAGGAGCGGATCTCTACGACGTGGCGGTGGTGGTCGTGCGATGGTACGGCGGCGTGAAGCTCGGTACCGGTGGTCTTTCGCGGGCGTATCGCGAAACTGCGTCGGAGACGCTGCGCATGGCGCCGATTGGCGATCGCTATGTCTATCAACGGTTCAGGATCGAAGTCCCGTTCGATCAGCTCGGCGTGGTTTATCGGCTCATCGACGCGCCGCACGTGATGCTCGCGGCGGAGCGCTACGGCGAGAGCAACGAATTCGATTTCGATGTGCGGCTGTCGCGAGCCGAGGAGTTTGCGAAAGCGCTGACGGAGAGGCGATTGATCACTCTTCCGTGACCGTCGTTCTGGCGATTCTGTCGCCGATGCGGCGCTTGCCGGCGACGACGAGGATGACTTCGATGAAGTTCAGCCCCGGCGCGAGGATCCAGGCGTTGCGGGCCACGCTGCGCAGGTAGCCACAGGGTCGCTCGTTCGGGGTGATCAGGCGCAGGCCCAGGATCTGCTTGCCAAGGGAGCGGCCGCGCCAGCCGTCGCGGAGGAGCATCCCCACCATGACGATGCTGAGCGCCACGTACCAGACGATCTGGATCGCTTTGATCTCGCCGCCGATCCAGGCCAGGGTGTAACTCACGAGCGCGGCGGGAAGCACCAGGAGCAGCGAGATGGAGAGGGCGTCGACCAGGAAGGCGGCGATGCGCAGCAACGTCGTTTGGGAACCATCCGTGGTCATGCGAAACTCTTTTCTCCCGTTCTCGTACCTTCCTGCTGCAAGGTCCTCTATGAACAGCCGGAATCGCATCTTCTATTCACTCTCCGCGATGCTTCTCGTCGCGGGCTGCGGCGCCGTGATGGAGCGCCGGACGGCCCACATCGAAAAGCACTGGCCTGCCACGGCGATTCATCACATCGAGGTGCGGGAGATCGACGGCGCGATCAATATCGAGGCCGGCTCGGACAGCGAGATCACGATGAACGCTTCCGTGCGCAGCCGCCGGGCTCCTCGGAATGAGCAAGAGAACCTTGGCTACTTCACCACCGAGCTCACCGGCGACACGCTGGTGATCGGCCGGAGGAACGAACATCACTTCCGCCTCTTCAGCTTCGGCAATGAGACGCGTGTCGACTATGAACTTCGCGTGCCGGCGTCCGTGGCGCTCGATCTCCGTACCGTCAATGGCCGCATCGCCACCCATGGCGTCGACGGCGAGATGAAGGCTGTGACCGTGAACGGCAGGGTGAATATCGATACGCCCGGGTCGAACGAAGTCGAAGCGCATACGGTGAACGGCCGCATCGAGGCCCGCTTCGCCAAGTCGTTCCAGGGAGCGACGCTGAAGACGGTCAACGGAGGCGTGACCGCGGTACTGCCGCTGTCAGCTTCGTTCACCGGCGATTTTTCGCAGGTCAACGGCGACATCGAGGCTGCGTTTCCGCTGAATATTCATTCGCACCCCGGCAGCCGCCGCGTTTCCGGCGAGGTGAATGGCGGCCGCTACGAGCTGCGCATCACAACGGTAAACGGCGATATCAAGATCGATACAGCGACGCCGACGGCGCCTTCCGCGCCACTTGCGCCACCGGCACCTGCCGCCGTGCCTCCTCCGCCGCCGGCGGCACCTTCCAGCACGTCGTGAAGTGACGCGGCACGGGCACTCCGTCCGTCCTTACCAACGGGATAGACTGCGTCCGATGACGAAGCGCGTTGCGGCGGCGGGGTTGTTCGTGCTGGTCGCCATCGCTGCCGTTGCACCGATCCGCAGCTACGACTACTTCTGGCATCTGGCCACCGGGCGCTGGATCGTCGAGCATCGTGCCCTCCCCGTTTTCGATCCGCTGGCGGTGGCGAGCGCACATGTACCGTGGATCAACGGTGAGTGGCTGTACGAGATCGTGCTCTACGCGCTGCACGGAATCGCGGGTGACGGCGGTATCTCGATCGCCAGCGCGCTGCTGATTGCGGCGATCGTTGCGGCCGGTTTCGTCTTCGCCTCGCGCGAACAGGAGACCGGCATCGCGCTTTTCATCGCGGCAATCGCGTTCGCGGGGGCGTCCGATCGTCTGGGCGTCCGACCCGCCGCGGCGGCCGCGCTTCTCATCGTCATCGCTCTCGGTCTCCTCGGGTCGCGTTTGCGACTGATACCGCTGACGATTGCGTACGCCTGCCTGACGATTGTCTGGATCAACGTCCATCCCTCGGCACTTCTCGCGCCGGTTCTGGCGATGATCACGATGCTGATCGACGTGCGGCGTTGGACCGTGGCCGCCGCCAGCGCCGCGGCGCTACTCGTGAATCCGTTCGGCTGGAACGCCATCGTGGCGCCGCTGCGGCTGACGTCGGACATCCGAAGCGGCGGTTTCATCAATGCCGAGTGGCTGCCGTCACCGTTCGCGATTTTCCCGCTGCTGTACGTGACGATGGGCGCCGTGTTGCTGCTCTTTCTCATCGCACCTGGCAAACGTACCAACGCCTGGCGCTTCGCGGTGTTCGCGATCCTTTCGGCGCTCGCCTACCGCTACGTGCGCAATCAGGGCCTCTATTTCGCCGCGCTGCCGCTGCTCATCCCGCCGCTCGGCAAGATACCGAGACGCCTGTCGATCGCGCTCGCCGCATGCGCATTGCTGCCGCTCGTCTGGGTCTTCCAGCACGACATCCACCGCCTCGGCATCGACGACGAGCGCTTTCCGACGCGGGCTGTCGCGGCGCTGCGGTCCTATCGACTCGACGGGAACATCTACAACGCTGATCAGTTCGGCGGATTGCTGGAATGGACGTTCTACCCCGCGCGACGAACGCTGACCGACGGCCGGAACGAGCTTTTTAATGAGTTCATCGCGGAGGATGGCGCCGCTCACCGCGACAGTCGCGCCTGGCACGCGCTCATCGCGAAGTACCGTGCCGTTCTGGCGGTCGATGAATATCAAAAGAGAATCGAAGTCATCGACGTAGCCAGTGGGCAACGGCGCGCCTTGCCGGCCTCTCTCGTCCGCTATCGCCGGAAGCAGTGGGCGCTCATCGCCTTCGATGATGCGGCGATGGTCTTCGCACGACGAGATGCGTTTCCGCCCGCCCAGCTCGCTCCGATCGAATTCCGTTTTCTCGTCCCCGACGATCCGTCGGTCGGATACACGAGCGTGCCGATCCGCGACGCGGCCCGCACGGAGATCGCGCGCGCCAGGGCGCAGTTCGGCGACATCAGCGTCGTGCGGGAGTTGGAAAAAGGAGCGGCGGTAGAATAGGAGTCTGCGCGGCAAAACGATCGAGCGTAGATGGTGCCGAGCCTTGGGCAACCAGCGCCGCCGGCCGTGCCGGCCTAATTGACGACGTCGCAGCAATCGTCGTCGAGCGCTTGTTCATGCGGCCAGCGGCTGGCCAGAACGCGCTCAAAGTATGGCCGGACGATCCGCTCGTAGCGCTGCTCGAACCCGGGATGAAGCTCGAGAATCGCCTTTCGCGCACAGCGGACGAGGCATCTTGCTTCGCGGTGCGACACGGTCATGTCACTCCCGACGAGATTGAGCGTGAGCTCGACGATCATGCGGATACGGCGGAGGCGCCGCCGCTCGAAAAACGGCGAGCGGACTTCCATCGTCGAATCCATGGCGTACTTGCTCATGCTCAGTTACCGCGCTCAAACGGCGATGTTCCGCAACACATTCCAGTGTCGCGGACCAGGCCGAAGCCGGCCCGCTCATGCGTGCTCGCGATCGCCTTCGGCCCAGATCTCATCGGCGATGACCGTGTCGATCTGCGACTCGTAAAACTTGATCGCGGCGCGGCCGACCGCCCGGACGGAAACATAGTTGAGCGCGCCGCCGGACACGATTCCGACAAACGGAATGGCCTTGGCCAGCCGCTCGCGGACGAAGTTCGCGCCGAGTTTCTCGGCGATGACGCCGCCTTCCATCGTCGCCGATTCGAGCATCGTGGCAAGGCCCTGCTTCCCAATGCCGACTCCCGACGCATAGGCGAGACAGGACATCGCTTCCGCGAAACGCTCCCGCTGCGAAGGCTCCTGTCCGTAAACGGTGGCGATGCCGAGGATCAGGCGGAACTGCTGAAAGACGAGGAAGGCCAGCTCCGCGCCGAGCGTCCCGATGGCAATCATTCCGCCGGGGAGTCCGGAGACCGCTCCGGCGGCTGCGCACCGGAGAGCGGTGCGGCGCACGAGCAGACGGGCATGGTCACGGGAGTGGAAGTCGGGCTCACTCTCTCTGAGCGCGGCCACATCACGGCGGATCTTCTCCGTGTCGATCTCTTCGAACAGAGACCGGAAAACCTCCTCGAGCATCGAGTCAGCTCGCTTCTTCAGTTCCCGGGCTTTACCCATATCGTCTGACTTACCTATTCGGAGCTCTTCGACTCCGTTTTTGGCGCTGATTTCGTTTCGGCTTTCGTTTCGCTCTTGGTCTCACTCTTCGATTCCGTCTTCGATTCGCTCTTCGTTTCACTCTTCGTTTCGGACGGCTTGCTGTCGCTCGACGAGGACTCGCTTTTGCCTTCCGACTTCGTGTCGGCCTTCGACGACGCGCTGGCGTAATCGGTCTTGTAGAAACCCGACCCCTTGAACTGGATGGCCGGCGCGGAGGCCAACTTTTTCACCTCGCCGCCACACTTCGTGCACGCCGCGTAGGGAGGATCGGTAAATTTCTGAATGACCTCCGTCCGGTCATTGCATTTCGTGCACTGGTATTCGTAGATAGGCATGCGGCGAAGTGAACGAAGCGGTTGCTGGCGCGATTCCGACGGGCGATGGATTGGTTGCTGGGTTGCCAGGTTAAAGGGTTGCTTCGCATCCGCCTAGCAACCTGACAACTCGGCAACCAATCATCTACTGCTTCATCAACGGCGCCAACTTCGCTTGCGAGTTCTCTTCGGCCGCGAAAAGTACGCCGTCGCGGAAATAGACGCCAGCCACGCCGCCGTCGGTCCGGCGGTAGTACCACGACTCGATTGTCGTGTCCGGACGCTCGTTACGAACCTGCCAGCCCGGGATCGGCTTGCCGAGGAGGTTGGCGACGTCGCGTTGGGACATCCCCTTCTCCAGAGCCATCAACTTCTCGTGCGAAACGGCCAGGTGATCGACGGCGTCGTTCAGTCCGCGGAGAGCGGCGACGTTCCTGGGATCGTGCACGAGCACGGCGCGATAGATTCGAACGGCATCCTGATAACGGCCGAGAGAGGCAAGCTCACGGGCGAAGTCGATCTGGATGTGCTGGTAGACCTCGCGGGCGCGGCTGTGCGTCGGATGGCGCAGAACGAATGCCCCGAGCGTGTCGGCGTAGACCTGTTTCGCCTGAGTGGGTGCGTTCGGCGCCGATGCCGCCTGTTTGTGGCGAAGGACATGAAGCCATTCCGACTGGTTGTCGGCGGCGTCGCGGCCGCCGCCGCTGCAAGACACCGCGGCGAGAACGATCAGGATGAGGAAGCGGCGCATCGCCTATCAAAGTAGCACACGTTCTCTGCGCTATAATCCGGCGCCATCCGCGGGTTTTATACAACCTACAGGATTCGGAGGACTTATGGCCGTGAGGGGCGACGAAGTCGCGGGCTCGATTGAAGCGCATGTCCGCGATGCGATGGAGAAGTTGGTGGGCGAGATTCGCTCCTCCATCGAAGACGTCCGCGAGGTCGTCGACTCGCAGCTCAAAGCAGCGCTCCAGAGCGTTCAGGCCGACGTCAACGCCGTCTCCTTCATGCCCCACATTCAGAAGTCGATCGGTGAGCTGGAGGAGAGCATCACCGCCGCGCTGCCGCCCCCGGTAGTCAGCGCTCCGGCCGGCTCGGGCGCCTCGCGCGTGAAGAAGGCGGTGCAGACCGTCGAGCATGGCAAGTCGCAGGTCGACATCCTCAATGCCCTCCTCGAGCAGTGCCTGGACTTCGGTTCACGCGCGGCCATGCTGATCCTGCGCGGCGAGACGTTCAGCGGCTGGAAGGGTGTCGGTTTCACCGCTGCCGGCGGAAACGACGAGATGGTGAAGCGCTTCAACGCCGCTCCCGGGCTGATTCCCGAGCTCGATCGCGTCCTGCGCAATGAACAGGTCGTGATCTGGGATGGCGCGAATCTCTCCACGCGGCTCGGCGTCTCCGCCTCCGTTCAGGCGATCCTCGTGCCGATGGTCATCAAGGACAAGGTCGCCGCGGCGGTCTACGTCGACGCCACCGAGCTCGATGCGTCGAAACTCGACCCCGCCTCGATCGAGCTCCTCGTCTTCACGACCGGGCTGCTGATCGACACGCTGTCGATTCGGAAGAAGACGCCGTCGCCGAGTCTCAACGATCCGGAGACGACTACGGCAGCACCACCGGCACCCGCTCCGGCGCCGCGACCTGTCCCCCCCGCACCTGCTCCTCAACCTCAACGGCCCGTCCCACCGGCTCCGGTCGTCGAGAAATCGCAGGACGCAACGGTCGCGGTATCCGCGGACCAGTTGCGCGAGATGATGACGCCGGCCGCCGCCAAGCCGGCCTTCTCGATGCCGGATACCGATTTCGGGGCACCGTCATCCGGAAGAACGGCTACGGCGTCCTTCATGACGACGGCCATTCCTGCATTGGAGCCACCGCGTCCGGTTCCGCCGCCGCCACCACCACCGCCTGCGATTCAGGAAAAGGAAGAGCGGCCCAGCACGCAGTACATCCCGCCGCCGAACATTACGCGCGGCGGTACCAGCGGCCCCGGGCCGGCGGGCGACGATGCGAAACGGCACGACGAAGCCCGCCGTTTCGCCCGGCTGCTGGTGTCCGAGATCAAGCTCTACAACGAGCCGAAGGTCGACGCCGGGCGCAAGAACAAGGATCTTTACGAGCGCCTCAAGGAAGACATCGATCGCAGCCGCCAGATGTACGACGAGCGGATAGCCGAGGATGTGCGAAAGTCGTCGAACTACTTCTACGATGAGCTGGTAAGGATCCTTGCCGACGGCGACGCGGGCGCGTTGGGGCTGTAGAACTGCGCGCTGCGCGCGCGTTGTCTGCGCTAACGCGCGTAGCTTGCGCTTCGCGCGTAGCTTGCGCTTCGCGCGTACAAGACGGGGTTGGTTCGTAACCATCCTGTCGCAAACCAACCGACAACGCCGGCGTCAGCCGGCAGACAACGCGCGCAGCGCAGCATTACGGCCCATTTTTCGCACCGGACGCAGCCGGATGAGGGCTCGTCGGCGTTGGGTTGTCGTGGTTGCGGCGGTATTGGCTCCGGTGATGGCCGTCGTCATCGTGCTTCTGGTGCGGCCCCATCGCGGGCCTAACCGTGAGTTCGTCGTGCCGGCCGTGCCGGAAGCGCCGCCCGATCTGGAGAAGTTGCGGCCTGCCTACGACGCGGGGCTCGAGGCTCTCCGCCGCGGGGACGGCGCCGAGGCGGTAACGCAGTTCTCGTCCTTCACCTTCGGCAAGCGGGCGGTAGAGCAGTACCGTCTCTACTACCTCGCCAACGCATGCCAGCTCGCCGGCCAGCGTGCGCGCGCGCGTGCGACGCTGGCGCAGCTCTGGCGGCGTCATCCCGCGTTCGTCGTACAGACCGATGCCGGCCTGAACCTCGGCGGGCTTTACGCCTCGATCGCCGACTGGCGTCACGCGGCGCTGGTTTTCGACGATGTCGCGGCACAGGCGGACAACTCCGCGATCGCCGCAAGCGCGCGCTGGAGTGCCATCGACTCCTCCTTCGCTCGTGGCGACATCGCGTCCGTTCTCTACGATGCACGCAACATCGCCATCAGGAATCCGCGTGCCGCCCAGGCACCGCACGCTATCGAGCTCGTTCGCGCCATCACCGGCGTGGCGAAGGATGCGCCGGTCAAGCTGTCGGACGCCGAGCGGCTCACGCGTGCTGTTTCCCTTCTTCGAGACGGTGATCCGCAGAACGCGCTCGATGAACTGACCGCCCTCGATACCAGCGGTGTTCCGGCCGACCTGCGTTTGCCCGTGGCGCTCAATCGCGGCCTGGCGCTCAATCAACTTCATCGCTTCGAGGAGTCGAACAAGGTCCTGGAGCCGCTCGCCTCCGGTGCGTACCGCATCGCCATCCCGGCCATCTTCACGGCATCGCAGAACTACCGCGCGCTTTCGTCGTCGATCAATCCGATGGTCACGAAAACGATCGTCGTAAAGCAACAGGTCAATGCAAAGGGGAAGAAGAAGAGATTCAAGAACGTCAAAAAGAACGTCCAACTGGTCGACCTGGCAAAGAAAGCGAAGAAGGACGAATACGATCATCTCTCCGCGGAACGGTTGAAGGACCTCCTGCCCCTTCCGCTCGCCGACGAGGTGCGGATCGGTGTACTCAACACCCTCATCGGCCTCGCCGAGGTCAAAAATCAGGATGACTATGAACAGCAGCTCATCGTCAAACTGGCAAAGCTCGATCCGTCGCAGGAAGCGGGTCTCCAGCATTTCTGGGACAAGGCCTGGGCCGCGTACGCGCGCGGCGACCTGAACGGCGCGCGCGATCTGCTCGCCTTCGTCCGCGACTCCTACCGCAGTCCGAACACGAAGCGCCAGGCGATGTACTGGTACGCACGCTGTGGCGAGAGGCTCGGCAGGAAGGCCGAAGCGGCGGCGACGTATCACGAGCTGGCTTCCGCCCCGTACGACGACATCTACGCCATCGAGGCGGAGAAGCGCGGCGCAAAACGGCAGGCCTCGAACGACAATCCGCTGACGGGTAATCGTCCCGACTGGCGAGACATCGCCGAACAGAACATGCCTAAGGAGCTACGGCTCGGATACGAATTGACGGCCTTATCCGACTTTCGCGACGCGCAGCAGGAGATCGACAAGAACCGCGGCCGCGGAAATCAGCAGTTCGCCGATGCTCTGCTGGCCGACCTCTATCACGCTTCCGGGAACACGATCCCCATGCTCAAGGCGCTTCGCAGCGCTTTCCCCGCGCTGGCCACGGTGGAGCAGGATTCCGTTCCACCGTACTTCCTGAAGATGTATTACCCGCTGAAGTACGACGATTGGATCCGCAAGTATGCGAGCAAGAATGGCGTCGATCCGTACGCGATCATGGGGTTGATCCACCAGGAGAGTTACTACAACGCCCGGGCAAAATCGGCCGTCGGCGCGACGGGGCTGATGCAGCTCATGCCTGCCACGGGGCGCGAGCTGGCGGCAAACATCCACATCGCGCCGCACCTCGACAATCCGGAGACGAACATCCGCCTCGGCACGGCCCATTACAAAATGCTGGTGAACCTCTTCAACGGCAGCGACGAGTTGGCCATCGCCGCCTACAACGCCGGCCAGGGCCGCGTCCTGCAGTGGCGCCGCGCCGCAGCCGGCAAACCGATGGACGAGTTCATCGAGGCCATCCCCTACCGCGAAACGCGGACGTACGTGAAGCATGTGGTGATGCTGGCGTCGACGTACAAGAGGATGTACCCGTAGAAGTTGGGAAGCACCGGCAACGCGCGCGCAACGAGGTGAGAGTTGTCAGTTATCGGTTGTCGGTTATCAGTTCGTTGCGCCGGCTGGCACGCCCCTGCCGACAACCGACAACTGATAACCGACAACGCGCGCGAAGCGCGCAGTTGATGCGGCTTACCGCAGAACTCTCCTGGCAACCGCCGGATCGCTCCAATCCACCGATTGATCAAAGCGATCGATCAACTTTCCCTCCGCGTCATAGGCGATCGTGGTCGGGATGACTCGCACATGATTCTTCGCGGCGAAGCGGCCACGGTCGTCGATCAGCGTTTCCATCTCGATGTTGTGCTCGCGAAGGAAACGCTCCGCGGACGGGTAGTTGCGATCCATGGAGACGGCCACCACTCGCATGTGGTGCTCGGCGGCGAAGGCGGCGAACCGGGGCAACTCTTCGCGGCATGGTCCGCACCACGCCGCCCAGAAGTGGAGCAATGTCACTGGCGCGCCGCGAAGATCGACGTCGACGGCCAGCCCATGACTGTTGCGTGGACGCGGTGGCGTACAGGCCACCGCCAGGACCAGAAGGATGGTGGCCGCCCTGCGCATTACGGGATGAACCCGCGGATCGTCCGCACCGTCGTTCCGGGGCGGCTGGCCTTCACGTCGACTTTTCGGTACGTGCGGTCTTTTGTCGTCGACTGGGTGTTGTAAGCGATCAGGTACTGCGAGCGAAGATCCTTCTCAAGCTGGGCGTAGGTCTCCCCGATCTGCTTGATGTCATGGATGAAGTAGGCGATGCCGCCGGTCTCCGCGGCCAGCGCTCTCATCTTCGACGTGCCGCCGGCGTCGAACAATCCGAGGCCGACGCCGATGAAGTAAAGCGGCACGCGCGCGGAGCGGGCGTAGGTCAGCATCTCCTCATACGTCGTCCGCGACGTCGTATCTTCGCCGTCCGTGAGAATGATCAGCGCCTTGCGCCCCTGGAGCGTGCGGAAGCGATAAAGGCCGGTGATGATGGCGTCGTAGAGCGCCGTGCCGCCGCTCGCCTCCGGGATGGCGCGCACCTGCGACTCGAGCGATGACACGTCCGTCACGAACGGCGAGCCGGATGTGGCATCGAAGGCAAAGCCGGTCACGAAGGCGCGGTCTCCCCCCTTCATGATCCGCTTGAAAAACTCCAACGCCGCCGACTTCGCCTGCTCCATCCGCGGCTTCATGCTTCCCGAATGATCGATCAGCACGCCGGCAGAGATGGGCAGGTTCGAAGCGTAATTGAACGTGGTGATCTTCTGCGGCTTGCCGTTCTCGAAGACGCTGAAATCCGCTTCCTTGAGATCGGTCACCGGCACGCCGGAAGCGTCAGTGACCATCACAGGCAGCTCGACGAGGTTCACTTCGATCTCCTCGGAAAAGCGCTGGCCGTTGAGAAAGAGGAGGTCGCTGGCCTCGTAATTCGTTTCGTCGGTCACGGAGGCTCGGACAAACTCGACGTTCCGCAGCCTGGAGTTGGGAATGTCGATCGCGTACGGCGGAGCGGGCCATTCGTAAAGCTTCTTTTGCCCTGCGAAAAAAACCGCCGATTTGATCGTCGTCGCCTTCGGATTCTGCACGCTTAGTTTGAAGTGCGAGACATCGTCAGGAGTGACGGTTCGGATGATCTTTACCTCGAGCGGCGTCTCGTGCTCGTTGACGACGAACGAGTCCGCGTCGATGTAGTGTCCCTGGGCGTCGTAACCGACAGCGCGCACTTCGACCCGCTTCGGCAGTGCGCCGAGGTCGAGCTCCGCGCGGTAAGGGGGAGCGTTGCGGGCCAGGGTCTTCTTGCCTTCCACCCAGAACTCGACGCGCGTGACCGGAGGCTGCACATCGACTTCGACGATGAACAGGTTCGGAGCGACGTCACGCCTCGGGGCGATGATTCTCACGGTGCCGCTTGCCTCCGGCACGACTCCCTCGGCGAGGATGGCTTCGGCGTTATCGCCTTCGTGAGCGACATAGACCTTGTCTGTTTTGACGATCGTGAACTTCTGCGTCGCTTTGGCCAGGATCACCGGCGTCTGCTCTTCGAGCGGCACCATGAGCCGCGCCTCGACTTCCACCTCGCCGGGTGGCAGGGTCTGGACGGACGTCAGCGGACTGGTGGTGGTTTCCGAAAGGGGATAGCGGAAGCGCTTCACGACCTCGCCGTTCTGCGAGATCGATCCGGTGATGACGAGCGGCACTCCGGAGGGCGCGTCGGTCGGAACCGTGAAGCGATACGTTACGCGCGTAACGACGCCTCCCTGCTGCGAATCGCCGAGCGCTTCGAGCCCGATGACAATTTTGCCTTCAGCAGCGAATAGAGGGAGGGGGAGAAAGAGCAGCGCAGCCAGCGCACGTTTCATCCCGCCATTCTCCACGTCCGGCGCGGGCGCGGCGATAGAATCTGCCCTCGGGCATGACCTTGCCACCGCTTCGTTACCGCGCAGTCCTTTTCGATCTCGACGGAACGCTCGTCGATTCGTACGCGGCGCTTGCGGAGGCGGTCAACTTTGCGCGGCGCAAGCATGGCCTCCACGAGTTGAGCGCCGCGCGCATCCGCGACTTCGTCGGCGATGGTCTCGACACCCTCCTCCGCCGCGCGTTCGGCAGCGATGAGGTGCCGCGCAGCGTGAAAGACGCCTTCGAATCGCGTTACGACGAAATCTGCTGCGAAGAGTCGACGATCCTGGCCGACGTCGAGACGACGCTGGCCACACTCAACAGCTTCGGAGTGTTGATGGCCGTCTGCACGAACAAGCCGACGTCGTTCTCGAAAAAGATCCTTACGTTCCTGGAGCTGGCGCCCTATTTTTGCGCGATCGTCGGCCCCGATCTGGCCGGCGCGCGCAAGCCGGAAGCACGACACGTCCTTCACACGCTGGAGGCGACCTCCTGCGTTGCCTCCGAGGCCCTCTTTGTCGGCGACATGCCGATCGACGTCCACGCCGCGCGCAACAGCGGGATCGACGTCGCGGTCGTCGCCACAGGATCGTCAACCGCCGAGGCGCTGCGGGCGGCGAAGCCGGATCACTATCTGGAGAGGTTCGGCGATCTGGTGAGGGTGGTTGCTCGTGCTTGAGATGGTTGCAGGGTTGCAGGGTTGCTCGGTTGCTGCGTGCACAGCTTTTCCAGCAATCCAGCAACTCAGTAACCCAGCAACTCAGTAACCCAGCAACCCAGCAACTCAGTAACCGGCAACCATGACCTACCGCTTCGCCTTCTTCGACGTCGACTCCACCCTCGTCACCATCGAGGGAATCGACGTGCTTGCCGGCGGCGATCCCGAGATCGCCAGACTCACAGGCGCCGCGATGAACGGAGAGATCCCGCTCGATCAGGTGTACGCAACGCGTCTGGAGAGGATCCGGCCGGGACGTGAACAGGTTGAACAACTTGCGGCGACCTACGTCTGCTCGCTCGTCGGCGGCGCGAAGGAGACCATTGCGGCACTGCAGAACGGCGGAGTAGTCGTCCATCTCGTGACCGCCGGCATCCAACAGGCCGTGCTTCCGCTTGCGGACGAGCTGAAGATTCCGCGCCGAAACGTGCATGCCGTTGCGCTGACGTTTGATGAGATCGGCGGCTACGAAGACTTCGATCGCCGTTCCTTTCTCACCCGGCCCGGTGGGAAGGAGCTTGTGGTGCGCGACATCCGTGCCCGTTCGCACGGAAAAGCGGCGTTTGTCGGCGATGGGGCGAGCGATCTCGAAGCCAGGCCGGCCGTCGATCTCTTTATCGGCTTCGGCGGCGTTGTCGTCCGCCCGCGTGTGAAGGAGAATGCGGACGTCTACATCACCAGTCTGCCTGACTTGCTGAGCTATCTCTTATGACCGCCGCCAAATTCTTCGTCCCTGGCCCGACGTGGGTTCGACCCGAAATCCTGCAGGAGATGACCCGGCCGATGATCGCCCATCGATCGGCGGAGTTCGGCGAGCTCTTCGTGCGCGTCGTCGCGAATCTCAAGCCGCTCTTTGGAACGACGCAGGACACATTCGTGGCCGCCTGCAGCGGAACGGGCATCCTCGAGGCGGCGCTCACGAACTGCGTGCCGCGGCGCGTGCTCGTAACGACCTGTGGCGCATTTGCCGAGCGTTGGCTGGCCATCGGCCAGACCCTCGGCCTCGAGGTCGATCAATTGAACGCCGGCTGGGGAAATGCCGTCGATCCCGAAAGGCTGGCCGATCATCTGACGTCGCGGCGCACGCACTACGACGCGGTAACGCTTACTCATAACGAGACGTCGACCGGCGTCACGAACGACGTGGCCACGCTCGCGCGCGTCGTGCACGAGGAGTCGCCCAACACGCTCGTTCTCGTCGACGCGGTCTCGTCGCTCGGCGGGATCCCGGTCCAGTTCGACGAATGGGGACTCGACGTCTGCCTGGCCAGCGTGCAGAAGGGGATCGCCCTCCCGCCCGGTATCACCGTCTTCGCCGTCTCCGCCCGCGCGCTCGAGCGGTGCCGCAAACGGCCGTACCGCGGGACCTACCTCGACTTTCTCAATTACAAAAAGCACGCGGACGAGGGAAACGTCCCAAGCACACCGTCAATCCCGCATTTCTACGCGTTGGCCAGACAGCTCGACGACATCATCAACGTCGAGACCCTGGACGCCCGTTACCGCCGCCACCAGGACATGCGCGACACGACCATTCGCCGTACGGCCGCCTACGCGGAGCTCGCGGCCGATCCGGAGTATGCGTCAGCCACCGTCTCCGCGCTCGTCCCCAATCGTGCGCCCGATGAAATCCGCGCCGAGATGAAAAAGCGCGGCTTCACACTCGGCGGCGGCTATGGCAAGTGGAAAGCGACCACATTCCGCATCGGACACATGGGCGACATTCAGCTCGACGATCTCAACGCCATGCTCGACGCGTTGGACGAGGTCGCTGCCGAATGACTCGACGCAGATCGGGCACGATTTCGTCATATCATTAGCTACATGAGCAACACCAAGTTGAAGCAACTTCGAGTGCGGGAAGACGGTTCTCGGCAGGTTGACGCAGGCAAAGTCATGAAGGAAAACTGGCCGACGATTGTCAGAATCCTGAAGCCGGCGAGTCAACCACGCACGACGACGGCTGCAAGACCACAGAAGAAACTAGGTTAACGATTTGCCCGCTGCTGAGCTTGCGGTCTGGCTCGTGCCTGGCTACTTGGCGTTCTTGCTGTTTCTCCATGTCAATCCTCTCCGGAGTAAACAGAGTTACGAGTGGTTCTTCCAAGCGGCAGGTTTCGGCATTCTTTCTTATGTGATCGCCCTCTTGCTAGCGTCGGGTTGGGAGCATTCGATTGGTCTCCTTCCGGCGTGGTCCCCGGAACTAGGTAAGTTGGCGGTTGCTGCCTGGTGGAGATCCCATTTTCCCTTCATCAACTCGGGCTTGTGGGCAGTGGCGGTCGGGGCGTCGCCCTTGGTAGCAACGGTGGCTACCTGGGGTCGAAAGCTCTTTTCAACCGCGGAGAAGGTGGTGACCGGACTGTCGCCTAGGTTGCGACCATCCGATATCTTTCTCTTTCGCTGTCGACAGATGGAAAAAGAGTTAGTGATCGTCGGCGTTGACGGTGGAAAGGTGTATGTCGGTTTCCTGACCGATTTCACGACGGATCCCGACGAGACCGAGCGGTACATTGAAGTTGCCCCGATCATGAGCGGCCGTCGCAATAGCGGCGACGGCCTTCTCGAGTTCACTACGCCATATATCACTTCCAGTGCAAAGCCAACAGAATCTGAACTCGACGACGAGCTCGCTAAGCGTCACGCTATCCTCATACCCGTCAAGAAAATAACGACCTTTGCTCCGTTTGACGACAAGTTATTCGAGTGGTCCCAGCAGCATGGACTTGTAACAGTCACGTTCAACGTCGATGAGGTGAACGAGTGACCGAGACCACATTCCGCATCCTCGTCACCGACACGCTAGCCGATTCCGGATTGGCCATTCTCCGCGCGGCGAGCGATATGGATGTCGACTACCGGCCCGGCCTCGAAGGTGCCGAGCTTCTGCAAGCGGTCTCCGAGTCCGACGCGCTCATTACGCGCAGCGGAACGGCCGTCACCGAGGAGTTGGTGAATGCGGGGACGAGGCTACGCATCATCGGCCGCGCCGGGGTAGGTCTGGACAACGTCGACGTCGATGCCTGCACGGCGCGCGGCATCCTCGTCATCAACGCGCCGACGGCCAACATCATGTCGGCCACGGAGCACACCATGGCCATGCTCCTGGCCCTCTGCCGCAACATCCCCGAGGCACATGCGAGCGTGAAGCGGGGCGAATGGAACCGTTCGAAGTTCCTCGGCACGGAGCTCGATGGCAAGACGCTCGGAATCATCGGCCTGGGGCGCATCGGCACACGGATCACGATCCGTGCACGCGCCTTCGGCATGCGCGTGATCGCCTATGACCCGTACATTCCGCCGAGCGTCTTTGAGAAAGTGGGCGCCGAGCGCGTCTCGATCGACGATCTCCTGGCACGCGCGGACGTCATCACCGTCCACACACCACTGACGGATGAAACGCGCGGCATGATCGGCGCGGCGGAAATGTCCAAAATGAAAGCGGGGGTAGTCGTCCTCAACATCGCCCGTGGCGGAATCTACGACGAACAGTCGTTGGCCGATGCGCTGAACAGCGGCAAGATCGCCGGCGCCGCGATCGACGTCTATGTCGAAGAGCCGCCGAGGGGCAATCCGCTCCTCACGGCGAAGAACATCATCCTCTCGCCGCATATCGGCGCGAACACGATCGAGGCGCAGGACCGCGTGGCCGTGCAGACGGCGGAAATGGTGATCGACGCGTTGCGCGGCTCGATCTTCGTCTCCGCGGTCAACCTGCCGTTCGAGGGCCTGGCCGACGCCGATGCGGCGCCGCTCATCAACATGGCGGAAAAGCTCGGCCTCTTCGCCTCCCAGATCATCAGTGGTCCCATCACGCGTGCCGCGGTGGAGCTATGGGGCATCGACGAACATCTGACGAAGATCATCTCCGTGGCAGCGCTGAAAGGGATGCTGACGACGCACCTTTCGGAGTCGGTCAACTTCGTCAACGCCGAGCAGGTCGCGCAGCAGCGCGGCATCGCCATCGCCGCGACGACGCATCCGATGCCTGTCGATTACACGAATCTGGTCACGTTCCGCGCCTCATCCGCCACGGACGAGACCTGTGTCTCGGCGACGCTGTTCAGCGAGAAGAATCAGCGCATCGTTTCGGTCAACAACTTCCGCGTGGAGTTCAAACCGGAGGGGACGCTGCTCTACATCATCAACAAGGACGTTCCCGGCGTCGTCGGCAAGGTCGGCACGATCCTCGGCGAACGCGAGATCAACATCGCCGAATACAACCTGGCACGCGAGGCCAGCGGCGGCAAAGCGTTGGCGATTGTTACCATCGACTCCGTGCTGGACGCCGATACCATGAACGCACTCCGCTTTTTCCAGGCCATCATCGAGGTCAAACAGGTCCGCCTGTAAAGGAAAACGATATGCGCTATGTTGCGCTGCTGCTCATCGGCTGCCTTCTTTCGTCATGCGCCACGATCTCGCACGGATCCCATGAAGTGATCAGCGTCGAATCGAGTCCGTCCGGCGCCACCGCCACGATCCGATGCGCCGGCAATATCTCCGCCAGCGGCACGACGCCGGCGCGTCTGACGATTCCGCGGAAAGCGGACGGCTGCAACGTGAACATCGAGAAGAACGGGATGAAGACGCAGAACGTGCAGATCGAGCGCGGTTTTACCGCCGCGTACTGGCTGAATTTCGCTCCGACACTCGGACTGCCGATTTACCTGTTTTCAGAAGGTCTCCAGGCTAACGGCTCGACTGCTAACGGATGGCTCATCGTCGGTCTCGCCGGTGCGGCCGGATTCGTCGTCGATCGCGTCACCGGCGCCATGTACGACCACGACCCCCACGTCATCAACGTCACACTCCAGCCGCAGCAGTGACTTAGAATCGGGGGCGATGCAGTACCGCGAGCTCGGGAAGACCGGTATCACAGTCAGCGCCATCGGCTTCGGCGGCTGGGCCATCGGCGGTCCATCGGAAGCGTCGGGGACTCCACTGGGATGGGGACGGACGACCGATGAAGAATCGCTTGCCGCGATCCGGCGCGCCCGCGACCTCGGCGTTACCTTCTTCGACACGGCCGACAGTTATGGCTTCGGCCGCAGCGAGTCGCTCCTTGGCATCGTCCTTTCGCGCAAACGGGAGGACGTCATCATCGCTACGAAGGTCGGTGTCGTCCGCAATTCGACCGGCGAGCTGAAAAAAGACTTCTCGAAACAGCACATCTTCGTCGCCGTCGACGGCTCTCTGAAGCGCCTGCGCAGCGATTACATCGACGTCTACCAGGTTCACAACCCGACCATCGACGACCTGCGCCGCGAAGAGATCCAGGACGCCATGGAGCGGTTGCAGGACAACGGCAAGATCCGCTTCTGGGGTGTCTCGGTTTCCAATCCCGAGGAGGGTCTCGAGGTTGTGCGGCAAGGATGGGGCAATACGCTGCAGGTGCTCTACAACATCCTCAACCAGGCGCCGGCGGAGGAGCTCTTTCCGATGGCGAAGGAAAAGGGTTACGGCATCATCGCCCGTGTGCCGCTCGCTTCCGGCCTCCTCACCGGCAAGTTCCGGATCGACAGCACGTTCCCGACCGACGACATCCGCCAGAACTTCCTAACGCCGCGCCGGCTCCAGGAAGCGCTTCACCGCGTCGACGAAGTGAAGTCGATCATCGGCGGCACGGCCCGCACCCTGATCGAAGGTGCCCTCCGCTTCGTCCTGGCCAACGACGCCGTTGCCACCGCCATCCCCGGGGCGAAGAACATCCACCAGGTCGAGACCAACGTGACCGCCGGCGATGCCTGGCTACCCGAGGATGTCGTGCAGAAGTTGCGGGCAAGGCTGGGGGACTACAACTTTTACCAGCGGCACAACGTCAGGATCTGAAGGTTGCAGAGTTGCTTGGTTGCAGGGTTGCTGCCGACGCAAGTCACTTGTAACCAGCAACCCAGCAACCAGCAACCCAGCAACCCAGTAACCCTACTAACCAAACCCGGAACACCACCCACCCGGCACACGTTCTCACCTCGACATGCCCTCACGCACGATCTCCATTCGCGGGGCGCGGACGCACAATCTCAAGAACGTTTCGGTCGATATCCCGCAGCGCCAGCTCACGGTACTGACGGGTCCGTCTGGTTCCGGGAAGTCGTCGCTGGCGTTCAATACTCTCTATGCCGAGGGGCAGCGGCGGTTCGTGGAGTCGATGTCGACGTATGTGCGGCAGTTCCTCGAGCGCATCGACCGGCCGGACATCGACGAGATCACGGGGATCCTCCCGGCCATCGCCATCGAGCAGCGGAACACGGTCAAGAACGCGCGATCCACGGTCGCGACCGCTACCGAGCTGGCCGACCACATCCGGCTCTTCATGACCTACGCGGGGGAGACGATCTGTCCCGATTGCCAGGTCACCGTGCGCCGCGAGACGCCGGAATCGATCACGAAAGCCATCGCCGAGTCGCTGGAGGGGAAGCGGATCGTCGTTCTCGCTCCGATCTTCTTCGAGAAGGAAAACCGCGGCGAAGTGCTGACGCAGCTCGTCAAAGCGGGCTACTACCGGGCCTGGATCGGCGGCGAGGTGCGCGATCTCAACGAGACCGATACGAACGACTTCACGTCGCTGGAGCTGGTCATCAATCGCCTGCGAGTCGATCCGGAGCGCACCGGACAGATCACTGAAGCCATCGAACAGGCCTTTGAGGTCTCGAAGGGGAACGTGAACATCCTCGAGGACGGCGGTGACGGGAATTGGATCAGTCACCGATTCACCTCGCGCTTCTCCTGCAACAAGTGCGGCAATGAGTTCATCGAGCCGACGCCGCATCTCTTCTCCTTCAACTCGCCGCTCGGCGCCTGCACGAACTGCCAGGGCTACGGGCGGATCATCGGCATCGACATGGAGAAAGTCATCCCGAACCGCGCCTTGCGGCTCGATGAGATGCCGATTGCTCCGTGGAACTCCGCCGGATACGAAGACTGCTACGACGACCTCCGGAAGGCCGCCGCCAAGTACCGGCTGCCGCTCGACGTTCCTGTCAAAGACCTGAGCGCCGAGCAATGGGAGCTGCTCTACAACGGGCGGAGCAAATGGTACGGCATCAAGGGCTTCTTCGAGTGGCTGGAGACCAAGAAGTACAAGATCCACGTCCGGGTGAAGCTGGCCAAGTACCGCAGCTACGAGCCGTGCCCGCAGTGCCATGGCTCGCGGCTGAAGGCATCGGCGTCCTACGTCACCTTCCGCGGGCTGACCATCGGCGATCTCTTCGCCATGAACGTGCGCGATGCCCGGCGCTTCTGGGAGTTCCTTCCGTTCTCGAAATCGGAGGAGGCGCTGTCAGGTCATCTCCGGCGCGAGATCGTCAACCGCCTGACCTACCTCGACGAGGTCGGTCTCTCCTACCTGACGCTCGACCGCCAGACGCGAACCCTCTCCGGCGGCGAGTCGCAGCGGATCAATCTTGCCGCGGCCCTCGGCAGCTCGCTGACCGAGACGATGTACGTCATCGACGAGCCGACGGTCGGCCTGCACGCGCGCGACAGCGAGCGTCTTCTGGCCGTTCTCAAGCGTCTGCGCAACGCCGGGAACACGGTCATCGTCGTCGAGCACGATCCGACCATCATCGCCGGCGCTGATCAGACCATCGAGCTGGGGCCGGGTGCGGGGGAGTACGGGGGAGCGGTACTGTATGTCGGGCCGCCCCGCGGGTCTGAAACTCCGGCAACCGTCGTCGAGCGTCCTTCCTCTCTCAGCGACACCTTTGGCGCCATCACCATCCGCGGCGCGAAAGAGCACAACCTCAAAAACATCGATGTAACCATCCCCCTCGGCCAGTTCGTGGCCGTCACCGGCGTCTCGGGCTCCGGCAAGTCGACGCTGATCCGCAACTGCCTCTACAACCGCTACCAGCGCGACGTCCGCGGGGCCACGGGACTCGACGTCGGCGCGGCCGCGCTCGAGGGCACCGACAAAATCTACGACATGCAGTTCATCGATCAGTCGCCGATCGGCCGGTCGACGCGCTCGAATCCGGCCACGTATGTGAAGGCGTGGGACGAGGTCCGCAAGATCCTCTCCGAGACGACGGCGGCGAAGCTGAACGGCGTGACGCCCGGCATGTTCTCGTTCAACACCGTCGGCGGCCGATGCGACGTCTGCGAAGGCGCCGGAACGGTGACCATCGACATGCAGTTCCTGGCCGACGTCGAGGTGGTCTGCGACAAATGCGGCGGCAAGCGCTTCAACGAGCAGGTCATGAAGGTCACGTACAAGAGCAAAAACGTGAACGACATCCTGAAGATGACTGTCGACGAGGCCATGAAGTTCTTCGTCGACAAGCGGGCCCTCCTGAAGAAGCTCTCTTCCCTCCGCTCCGTCGGCCTCGGCTATCTCCGCCTCGGCCAGTCGACCGCATCACTCTCCGGCGGCGAAGCGCAGCGGCTCAAACTGGCCTCGTTCCTCTCCGAGTCGTCCAGAAGCGACAGCGGACGCCTCTTCCTGTTCGACGAACCGACGACGGGTCTGCACCACACCGACGTCGCCCAGCTCATAAAGACCTTCCGCAACCTCATCGACCGCGGCAACTCCGTCCTGGTCATCGAGCACAACATCCAGCTCATCGAAGCCGCCGACCACATCATCGACCTCGGCCCGGAAGGTGGGGACGGCGGAGGCGAGCTGATCGCGGTGGGGACGCCGGAGGAGATCGCGGCGAATGAGCGGAGTATTACGGGGCGGTATCTGGCTCGCGTTACCGCCGCCGCCTGATGTACAATCAGACGTACGTCAGGAGGTACGATGAAACGTCATCTCAGAATCGCCACCGACATCAAGCCGGTCTCCGACTTTCGAGCCAACGCCGCGGGCATGATCGAGCAGGTGAAGACCAGCGGCCGTCCGCTGGTGCTTACGCAGCGTGGCGAATCTGCCGCGGTCCTGCTGGACGTCGCCGTCTATCAGGAGCTGATCGAAGAACTTGAGCTTCTGAGCGATGTACGCACGTCGATGAAACAGATCGACGAAGGCCACGGCGTCTCGAACCGGGACGCGAAAGCAGAACTTCGGAAGAGACTTGCTCGTTGAGAATCGTCTGGTCGCCGCTCGCCATCGAGCGCGCTTACGAGGCGGCGAAGTACATCGCCAGAGACAAACCCGAGGCGGCGCGATCGTGGATGGAGGGTGTCTTTGAAGTTGTCGACCGCCTCGAAGTCTTTCCGCAATCGGGCCGAATGGTTTCGGAGATCGGGCTGCAGGAGTACCGCGAGATCGTTTATCGGAAGTCGCACCGCATCGTGTATTACGTGGATAAATCAACGGTGCGGATTCTGACTGTCAGAAACTTCGCCCGACTCCTGGATCTGACCGAACTCGGTCTCGACTAACGCCGTTTTCACGCGGAGACGCGGAGGAACCCGAGTCTCTCCGCGTGCCTGCCTGAACCGTTTAAGAGTATTTACGGGACGTATCTCGTACCGGCGGCCGTTCCTTTCGAACCGCGAAGCGAAAGCGGACTTCGGAACGGGGCTCTTCTTGACTTCGACCGAACTTGTCACGCCAACGTCCGTCATCTTTCGGTGACACATCTGATCTTGAGGTGGGTCGATCCTGACCTTGACCCCATCGGTTTTGATCTTGAGGTGGGTCGATCCTGACCTTGACCCCATCGGGTTGTGACCTTGAGGTGGGTCGACCCTGACCTTGACCCCATCGGGTTGTGACCTTGAGGTGGGTCGATCCTGACCTTGACCCCATCGGGTTGTGATCTTGAGGTGGGTCGATCCTGACCTTGACCCCCCTCGGTTGTGATCTTGAGGTGGGTCGATCCTGATCTGGACCCCATCAGTTGTCATCTTAAGATGTCAGTCCTGATCTTGACCCCATCCGTATGTGATCTTGGAGTGGGCCTCATTGGGGATCAGCTCATGAGAGCCCACGAATCTGTCGGAGATGGTGCTCGAGGTGATCGACGTAGTCGCTCATGAAATACGTGAGGGTCGCCGCCTGATCCTCGGGGAAGGGATGCCACGCCAGTTGATGCAGGTTGTGACGCGTTCGGAGCGCGCTGGCGGCCGCATCGGGCGTTGCCTCCATGACCCGTGCAATCTGCAGGTTGAACTCCCGCCAGAGCGTTAGCAGCGACTCCCGCGGCGCCTCGGCGTAGCGTCCCAACTCCACCCAGCGCTCCTGGTCGTAGCCGAGGAAGATCAGGTCATCGGTGAAGTTGGCCCGCACGAAACGCTGATGATTGTTCGACGCCGAGTCGATCAGATGCCCGATCACCTGCTTTGGCGACCACTTGCCGGGAGCGGGCGGTGTCGCTGCATCCGAATCGGAGATCGCGGAGAGCCGTGGAATGGCCTCGGCGACGGCAGCGCGGAGGCGTTCGTGGGGCTGAGTCATTGCGAAGCCCGGCGCAGCGTGTCCGTGGCGAACGGCTTCCAGTTCCCGGCGGCATCCTTGTTTTCCATCCGGCAAATCCACTGTTTGTTTGATGGATCCCAGGCGAACGTGTTGTGAAACGGTCCGTCGGGATATTCGAAGTTGAAGGCGATCGCGTTACCGTTGCGTTTCCCGTAGCCCAGGGTCTCGCTGGTACGTCCTCCGTAGATGTCGATCCAGTGTGCGACGTACCGCTCGCTGGCGTTGTCGTAGCCGATGAAGATCATCGCTTCATATCCGGGAGGCGTGGCCACGTCCTTCATGTGGATGCGCAGGAACTGGTGATTGAGCAGCCACTCGGCCTCGACGGTGTTCTGCTGCGTCTTGCCGCGGATCTCCCGGGTCAGCGACCACTTCCCCGCCAGATTGTCGAGAAGGTCGTCGTGGAAGATCCGCTTCGGGCCGTCGAGCGGATCGTCGGCGGCGCCCTGAGCCGCCGAGCAGAGGACCAGTAGAAGAACGGCAGCGATGCGCTTCATCGTCGGATGATACCGCCTCCCGAAACCGCACAAGTTCCGATGCTAGAATGGCCCGCCCGATGCATGGCCGAACCGGTAACGGCCAGCTTCTCCAGGACAGGAGACCTCATGAGCGCTGTCGAACAGGAGTACCCAGTACCAGTCCCTGCACCCGCGCCGTTTGAGCCCTATATCCCCGCCTCGACGAAGCTGCGCGAGCTGACGCCGCTGCCGATCATCCTGGGTACGCTCCTGGGTATGATTTTCGGCGCGGCCTCGCTCTACCTCGTGCTGAAGGTCGGCCTCACGGTCAGCGCCTCCATCCCGGTGGCCGTCCTCTCCATCACCTTCTTCAGGATTCTCTCGAAGCTCGGTGGACGCGACGCCACGATCCTCGAGAACAACATCGTGCAGACAGCCGGCTCGGCCGGCGAGTCGATCGCCTTCGGCGTCGGCGTGACGATGCCGGCCATCCTCATCCTCGGCTTCGACCTCGAGTTCACACGGGTGATGCTCGTGGCCGTCCTGGGCGGTCTCCTCGGCATCCTGATGATGATTCCGCTGCGGCGTGCACTCATCGTCGCGCAGCACGGCACGCTCAAGTATCCGGAAGGGACAGCTTGCGCCGAGGTGCTGAAGGCGGGTGCGTCGGAAGAGTCGATCGCGGCTGCCTCGGACAGCGCCAAAGAAGAGATGGCGAAGCTCGGCGGGCAGGCCACGAGTGCCAAGACCATCTTCGCCGGCTTCGGCATCGGCTTCATCTACAAGGCAATGAACGTCGCCTTCCGCTGGTGGAAGGACACGCCGGAGCGTGTGTTCGGAGCGCCGTTCGCGGCGGGCTCGGTCTCGGCCGAGATCTCGCCGGAGCTCCTCGGCGTCGGCTACATCATCGGGCCGCGCATCGCCTCGATCATGTGCGCCGGCGGCGTGCTCGCCTATCTGGTGCTCATCCCCGCCATCAAGTTCTTCGGCGCAGGACTCGCGGCACCCCTCGCACCCGAATCGACGCGTCTGATCAAGGACATGTCGCCGAACGCGATCCGCAGCGCCTACATCCTTTACATCGGCGCCGGGGCGGTGGCGGCGGGCGGGATCATCTCGATGCTCCGTTCGCTCCCGACGATCTGGCACGGCCTGAAGGAAGGGCTGAAGGACATGCGCGGCGGCAGCGCGGCGCGCGAGGGGATGGTCCGCACCGACCAGGACCTCTCGATGAAGATCGTGCTCATCGGCAGCTTCGCCCTCGTAGCCATCATCGCGCTGGCCAGCCCGCTGTACCACGGTGGCACGGGCGTGATGGCGCGCGTGATGGCGGCACTCCTCATCGTCATCCTGGGATTCCTCTTCGTCACGGTGTCGTCGCGCCTCACGGGCGAGATCGGCTCGTCGTCGAATCCGATCTCCGGCATGACCGTGGCCACGCTGCTGATCACCTGCCTGGTCTTCCTCGTGATCGGCTGGACCGGCTCGACGTACTACGTCACGGCCCTGTCGATCGGTGCGATCGTCTGCATCGCCTCGTCGAACGGTGGCACGACCTCTCAGGACCTCAAGACCGGCTACTTGGTCGGGTCGACGCCGAAGTATCAACAGATCGCCATCCTCATCGGCGCGCTGGCCTCGGCACTCGTGCTCGGACCGCTGCTCCTCATGCTCAATAACAACGGCAGCGTCGTGCTGCCGCGCATCAGCTCCGAACCCACGACCGGCGAAGAAGGGGCACCGCTCAGGCAGATCGAGAACTGGCCCGCCGGCCTGCGCGCCGATCCGTCGCTACTGCCAGGGCTGTCGCACAAGAGCCATGAGGGGAAGGACTTCCTGGTCTGGCACTACACGCCTCCGGGAGGCGCCTCCGCGCAGGAGCTCCTCGTCGACCCGAGCGGCACGCCGCAGTTCCTCGTCGACCCGGCGATCAACGGCACGCACAAGTTCACGGCCAACGGCAAGGCGGCGCCGAAGAAGTTCGACGCGCCGAAGGCGACGCTGATGTCGTACATCATCAAAGGCATCCTCAACCGCCAGTTGCCCTGGGGGCTGGTGCTCCTCGGGGTGATGATCTCGCTGGTGCTGGAGATGTCGGGAATCCCTTCGCTCGCCTTCGCCGTCGGCGTCTACCTGCCGCTGTCGTCGTCGAGCCCGATCTTCATCGGAGGGATGATCCGCTGGCTGTCGGACCTCTATGTCCGCAAGAAGTACCGCGGCTTGAACCTCTCGGAAGAGCAGCTCACGGCCGAGGGCGACAAGAGCCCCGGCGTGCTGATGGCCTCCGGGTACATCGCCGGCGGCGCGATCGCCGGGATCCTGATCGCCTTCATCGCCGGTCTGCAGGACAAGGTGGCGTGGGTGACGAACTTCAACGCCAGCCTCGACAAGTTCGCCGACAAGAATCCGTTCGTTTCCGGTGCGCACGCTGACCTCATGTCGTGCATCCCGTTCATCGTCCTGATACTGCTGCTGTATCTCGTCGGGCGGGAAATACTGTTGGCGCCCAAGGCACGAAAGGCCTGACGATCCAGTTCTGTTATCGGTTATCGGTTGGCGGTTGGCGGTTACGCGGTCTCGCAGTTTGGGGTTGCGGGGTCTCGGGGTTACGCGGTCTCGCGGTCTTACCTTGCAATCGCCGCGTGTGGAACCGAACACCCCGAGACCGCGCAACCGCGAAACCCCGAGACCCGGTGGCCAGTCGTCCGGCCGGCAGTCCCGATAACTGATAACCGACAACCGACAACGCCTGAAGCGCCGAGCTCTTCACTTGTAGCTGTATCCTTTGCCTATCCATGCAAGGCTGCGTGCTTTTTCTGGTCGCCGTATTCGCGGTGATCGCGTTCGTGGTAGCGATCCAGGCGTCGGGCCGGGCCAGCAAAGCAATCGCGGAGCTCGCGGAGCTGCGGCGACGGCTCGATCGAGAGGCGAGGCCATACGCGGCCGAGGCGGCGCCTGAGCCTGAGACAGAGCCTGAGCCCCAGCCACAACCCGAGTGGCAACCTGAGCCCGTGATCTTCATTCGGCCGCCGGAGCCGGAGCCTGAGCCGATGATCGTGCCGCGCCCTCCGGAGCCGCAACCCGAACCGATCGCCGCATTCGTGGCCGAACCCGAACCCGAACCGGAGCCCATCGCGGCACCCATGCCCCCACGCCCCACGTCCACCCCCCGCAAGCCGTTCGACTGGGAGTCGCTGATCGGCGTGAAGCTCTTCTCCTGGATCGCCGGGATCGCGCTCGTTCTGGCGGCGCTTTTCTTTCTCAGCTACTCCGTCGAACATGGCTGGCTCAGCCCGATGGTGCGCGCGTCGCTTGGAATGGTGACCGGCATCGTGCTGCTCCTGGTTTGCGAACTGCGCGTTGCCCGCGACTACAGCTTCACCGCGAACGCCATGGACGGAGCGGGCATCGCCATTCTCTATGCCACGCTCTTCGCCATACACGCGTTGTGGCACCTGCTGCCGGTAGGCGTCGTCTTCGCGCTCATGCTGATCGTCACGGCCATCGCCGTGCTGCTGTCGATCCGTCGCGACTCGGTTTTCATCGCTCTGCTCGGCCTCGTCGGCGGCTTCGCCACGCCGGCGCTGTTGTCGACCGGCGAGAACAAACCGATCGCGCTCTTCTCCTACCTGCTGCTGCTCAACGTCGGCCTGCTCTGGGTGGCCATCCAGCGGCGCTGGCCGCTGCTGACGGCGCTCAGCGTGGTTTTCACGGTGATCTATGAGTGGAGCTGGATCGGCAAGTTCCTGACGGTTTCCCAGCTTCCGTTGGCGGTCTCGATCTTCATCCTCTTCGCTGCGGCGGCCGGGGCAACGCTCTGGCTGCGGCGCCGGGCCGACAACGCGCAGCGCAGCTTCGACCTTGCGGCCATCTCCTCGGCCGGCCTTCCGCTGCTGTTCGCCATCTATGTTGCGGCGGTGTCGAGCTACGGCGTGCAGTACAACGTTCTCTTCACCTTCCTTCTCTTCATCAGCACCGGCCTGTCGGTGATCGCCATCTTCCGCGGCCCGGCGTGGCTGCACCTGCTCGGCGGTGCGACGATTGCGCTGGTCCTGATCGTCTGGCGGGCGTCGTCGTACACGCCGGAGGCGTGGCCATGGATCCTGGTCTGGATCGCTGCATTCGTCGTCGTGCAACTTGTGCTGTCGCACTTCACGCAGGCTCCGCGCCTCGTCATCGCGCCGCTCTTTCTTCTGCTCTTCCCTGCCTTCGCGGCGATGCCGGTTCCCGCGTCCGTGCCGATGCTGCTTTTTGACACCCTCTTCGTGCTGGTGGCGCTCATCGCCGCGTATGCGATCAAGCACGAGGCCGGCCCGGTGTACGCGATCGCCGCGTTCCTGGCCATCGCCACGGAGGGAGTCTGGTCGGCCGACAACGTGACCCGTGAGCGTCTGACGACCGCCCTGGTCATCTACGCCGCGTTCGCGTTGCTGTTCCTGGCGGTTCCGGTGATTGCCCGCCGCCTCGGCCGGGAGATCGTCTCGCAATGGACGATGCTCGGCCTCATCCTCGGCTCGGTCGGCGTTCTCTTTTTTCTCACCACCGGCCCGATCGCCCAGTACGCGCTGGCGGCGCTGGCGATTCTCCTGGCGGTCATCAACATCGGCGCGATCAGTGAGGCGAAGTCGACGCAACGCACCATCCTGGCCATCTCGTCAATCGTGCTTTCCTGGATCGTCATCACGGTCTGGTGCGCGAACGCTCTGACGCCGTCAACCCTTCTCGCCGCGCTGACGTTGATCGGTGGTTTCGCGGTGCTGGCGGTAGCGGGCGGTGCATTCATCGGGCGTGGGCAGGACGGGGATGCAGGCACGACCTACCTCGGACTGATCGGACATCTGTTCCTCTTCGCGGTCGCCGTGCAGCCGGCGCTGGCCTTCCCGCCGTGGCCGTTCTTCGCCGTCCTCCTCGTGCTGGATCTCGCCATCGGCGCGGCCGCTCTCTACCTCCGCCGCGCGTCGCTCATGACCGCGGCGATGGCTGCGTCACAGCTCGTGCTGATGGTGTGGGCAATAGACGCGAAAGCAGCACCGTGGCCGGTAGTTGCATTCCTTGCGGCGATCGCCATCTGCGCCATTGCGCTGATCTGGTTCCGCATCGACCGGCGTTTCAACGGCGCGGCGATCGTGGCGCTGTTCGCGGGCGATATTGTGGTCATCATCGCCGGCGGCGTTTCCTCGACTCCGCTGTTCGCTTCGCTGCTGGCGTCGCACATCGTCATAGGCATCGCACTCCTGGCGATGGCGTGGACGACGGAATGGCATGACATCGCGGTAGCGGCGGTGGTGATGTTAGGCGTCGCCGCCTTCCTGTCACGCTCCGAAACTCCGGCCGGGCAGATCGGCTTCGCCGGCGCCATCTACGCGCTCTTTATCGCCTATCCGTTGCTCCTCGGCACGAAAGCGAAACGATTCATTCAACCGTATCTCGCGGCGGTGCTGGCCGGAATCCCGTTCTTCCTCCTGGCGCGCAAAGCGATCAGAGTCGCCGGATACGACTACGCAATCGGTATCCTTCCGCTGTTCCAGGCCGCGCTGATGCTGCTGCTCGTCTGGCGTCTGCTGCGCATCGAACCGCCAGGCGAGCGGCTTCTCGGACGTCTGGCAATGACCGCGGCTGCGGCACTGGCGTTCATCACCGTGGCCATCCCCCTGCAGCTCGACAAGCAATGGATCACCATCGGCTGGGCGCTGGAGGGAGCAGCGATCGTCTGGCTTTTCCGGCGTATTCCCCATCGCGGCCTTCTGGTCTGGTCGGGGGCGCTCCTCGCGGCCGCGTTCGTTCGTCTGGCCGTGAATCCCGCCGTCCTCTCGTATCACCCGGCCAGTCACAGAGCGATCGTGAACTGGTACCTCTACACGTATCTCGTCAGCGCCGCCGCGTTCTTCGTCGCCGCATGGCTGCTGCCGGATGGTGAATCGAAGCAATACGGGGCGGCGCGGCCGGCCGCGAACGCCTGCGGAACGGTCCTTCTCTTTCTTCTCGTGAACATCGAGATCGCCGACTTCTACACGACAGGACCGGCGCTGACGTTCAACTTCTTCTCGTCATCGCTCGCTCAGGATCTGACCTACACGATCGGCTGGGCCGTGTTCTCGGTGGCCATGCTCATCGCCGGGCTGATGCTTCACAGCCGCGCCTCGCGCGTGGCGGCCATCATTCTGCTGCTCGTGACGGTGTTGAAGTGCTTCCTGCACGATCTGGCGCGGCTCGGCGGCCTCTATCGCGTCGGCTCACTGCTCGGGCTGACGATCTCTCTTCTTCTCGTCGGCGTGCTGTTGCAGAAGTTCGTGATCCGGAAGGCGAGCCCTACGAGCGCCTGAAGAACCGCGCCCGCTCCGGCAGAGACCAGGTCGTCGCCACGCGGCGCGCCGTCCAGCGAGGCAGCGCGCGGGCCAGCCAGACGTAGCCGACCAGCATTGCGTTCAAGCCGACAAGAACGAGCAGCGAATCGTAGCGATCGAGAAACGGCACATGCGCCAGCGGCCAGCGTAGGAAAAGCCCGTCGACGCAGACCAGGAGTAGGAGATCGATGACATCACGGACGATCGCGCGGCGCCGTGCTCTGGCGACGACGACGCGCGAGTCGATGACGACGAGCGGGGGCGCTCCGGCGTCCGAAACGCCGGGAAGCAGAGTGCGCCGAACGGGCTTTTCCATCGCACATAGTTCGACGTTGAGAGGAGGTTTGTTATTCCAAATAATATGTTCGGTTGTCGGTTGTCGGTTGTCGGGAGTCGGAAGCCGACCCCCGACTCCCGACCCCCCATCTCACCGAATTCTTATCGTCTGCGCGATGTAGTTCCCCTCACCGTCGCGGTAGGCCTTGATTACGAGGGAGTCGTTCAAGCGTAACTGCATGGCCGTCGTGTAGGTCCCCGTGCGCGTACGCACGAGGAGGTCTTCCAGCGCGTAGACGCGGATCGGCCGATTGCCGTTCTGGGTGTCGCGCAGTACGAGCTGCGGGCCGTCAGCGAGTGTCTGGCTCACCGTTCCATAGATCGTCACAACGCCGAGGTCGCCGGTTGGAGGCTCTGGTGCCGATGGGCCCGCCGGAGCGGGGGCTCCGTTGTCATCCGTGAATCGAAGCGTCGAGGCGAGGAAGGTTCCTCCGCTGTAGGAACCGCTCAGCTCGACATGGTCACCGGCCTGGACATCGCGCGCCCGCACGGGTTTGCCGGCTGGATCGGTGGCATTCCGCAGATCGACCGCGATTGTCGTGCCGCGCCCGCTATCGACCTGAATCACGTTCGCCGATCGGTCTACGCGCATCACGCGTCCAGTCACGCCGCCAACACCGGTAGGCGCTGCGCCGGACTCCTGAGCGCTCTGCATCACCTCGATCGATCGGGCGCGAACCTCGGTACCGTTGGCTGTCACGCCACCTTGCGGCTCGACCCGGATGCGATCGCCAACCTCGAGGTTGGAAACGCGATAGGTGTCACCGTGGTAACGCACCGGCGTCCCCTGCGGCGTTCGCACGGTCAGCACCTCACGCTGGTCGGTAACGATGACAAGGCGTCCCGCCTCGGCGTTGACTTGCTGCAGGACGCCTTCAATGCGCCCGCCTCGGTTGGGGCTCGTGCCGCTCGGTGTCGTTCCCGACGCGGTCGGAGTGGAAATCGACGTGGGTGTTCGCGTCTGGCCGACGCCGGTCTGCGGTGCATCCACCGGCCGGCCCAGAAGCGTCACGCGTTCCGCACGAACGACCTCGCCGCCGGCTGCCATTCCACGCACCTCGACACGGTCGCCGACACGCACGTTGTCGAAGCCGGTCGAGCCAACGAAGATCTCGGGGGCGCCGTTGATCGTCCCTCCGAATCCGTTGTATTGGGTCGAAACGGAATCCGTGTCGACGAGGATGCGATCGTTCTGCGCATCATCCGGCGTGATGATCAGGCGGTTTCGCCCCGCTTCGGTATCCGAAACCGTCCCGGTAACGCTTCCGCGGGCTCCTTCCTGTACATCGGCACTCGTCCGCCAAACAGTACGATCCTGTCCGAAGGCGGCGACAGCAGAAAGCGCCGCAAACACCAGGATCGCTCGTATTTTTCTCATGGAGGCCTCCTGGGCCTTAGACGCCGCAAGAGCGCTGCCAGTCACGGGGCCGGCACGGCCGGCGGCGTAGGTTGCCCAAGGCTCGGCCACCATCTCCGCTCGATCGTTCTGCCGCGCAGACACCTAACGCGAGACCGCGGCCACCATCTGACCCGCGATCCAGCACTCGCGAACGACGCGATCGTCGCCTGTAAAGATCAGGCCGGCCAGGAGATCCTCGATCGACGAGGCCCGCTCGCTGCGCAGGGCGACCAGCGGCGTCGATTTGAGATCGAGCAGGAGGAAGTCGGCCGACTTGCCTGCCTCGAGGCTTCCGCTCTCCCCGTCCATCGACAGGGCGCGGGCACCTCCAAGCGAGGCGAGATACCAGAGATGGAACGGCGTCAGCGACACGCCCTGCACCTGCTGCACTTTGTACGCATCCGACATCGTGGTGAACATCGACGGCGTTGTGCCAGCCCCGATGTCGGTGCCGAGGCCGACCACCACGCCGGCGTCCAGAGTGTGGTGGAGACGAAAGAGGCCGCTACCGAGGAAAAGGTTCGAGTTCGGACAGTGGGCGACGCGCGTTCCGCGGCGGGCGAGCAATTCGAGCTCCTCCTCGCTCAGGTGGACGCCATGAGCGAGGACTGTCCGCTCGCCGAGGAGGCCGTAGCGGTCGTAGACATCCGCATACTCGGCCTCGGGGAAGAGGTCGTGAACCCATTGCACCTCGTTGCGGTTCTCGGAGATATGCGAATGAACGTAGGCGTCGGGGAACTCGCGCTTGAGCTGACCGGCCGCTTCGAGCAACTCCGGCGTCGACGTCGGCGCGAAGCGTGGGGTGATGGCGTAGCGCAGCAGCCCCCGTTTGTGCCACTTCTGCAGCAGCGCATGGCTTTCCTCGAACGATTGCCTCGGAGTCTCCAGCAACGCCTCCGGCGCGTTGCGGTCCATCATCGTCTTGCCGATGATGGCCCGGAACCCGCGCCGCTCGGCTTCCGCGAAGAAGATGTCGGTGGCCCGATAGTGAATCGTCGAAAAGATCAGCGCGCAGAGCGTGCCGTTGCGGAGCAGCTCCTCGAAGAATACGCGGGCCACCATCTCCGCGTGCTTGGGATCGCTGAACTTCGCCTCGGTGGGGAAGGTATAGCGGTTCAGCCATTCGAGAAGGTCGCCGCCGTACGAGCCGATCATCTCGAGCTGCGGCGCGTGAAGATGCGTGTCGACAAATCCCGGCGTGATGAGGATGTCGCGCCCTAGCTGGGTAAGGTTCGAGCTTTGCCGGGGAACGTTGCGCCAGTCACCGACGCCGGTGATACGGTCGCCATCGATGGCCAGATAGCCATCGTCATAGTAGACGTACGACTTCGCCGCATCGACCGTGAATGGATCGGCAACCGGCGAGAAAATCCGCCCCCGGAACAGCTTCACGCGCGCATTCTCTCACCGAGCGGGTTCGGTGCTCGCTCCGTCAAATCCGGTCGGGATCTCTTCTTCCGTCTCGGCCTGCTGGACCAGCTTCTCCAAGACGATGGCGCGCGTGAGCGACGTGACCGCCCCCGGCGCCTCCGGTGTTGCCTCGAGAGCTGGCATGAGCTCCAGCGAGCTCTGAGTCACCGACTCGATGAACGACGCCTCGCTCGTCGGAATGAGCGGGGCAACATTCTCGATCAGCGGGAAGCGGCGGCGGGCACGCTCCTCGGCCTCGCGGAATTCTTTGTTGAAAATGAGCAGCGACGGCGCCACCTTCTCGTACAGCTCGCAGGTGGCGCGCACGTCATCGAGGCAGTAGTCCGCGATCTCCCGATGACGCCCGGCGCGATACCACGTCTCGACGGAGCGTCCATCAAGTCCCTCCCCTTTCGAGGTCTCGACGCCGAAGACTTTACAGGCCAGATCGAGGTTGAACTTGAACTGGCGGGCATTCGTGGTGCCGAAGAAATTGAGCGCTTCGCGCAGGTCGCAGTTCGGATGGAAGCCGTAGCGGTAGCCAACGAGATCCCGCTTCGGCACGATGCCGTTGATCGCCGAACGGATCATCAGAAACGGACCGTCAAACTGCCGGCCGTTAAAGGTGATGAATCGCGAGTCGCCTTCGAAGAACTCCCAGAATTTCTCCAGGATCTGCTTCTCGCTTCCCGAGATGTAGGTGCGCTGGCCGGACTTTTCGATCGAGAGCTGCGTCTGTCCCGGCACTTCGTACATGGCGCAGGAACGTCCGTCTTCGATGTTGATGACTCCGATGGCGATGATGCGTCCGCGAAACGGGGATAGTCCTCCGGCCCGCCGCGTTTCCTCGGCGTCGCCGTCGCTGAGCCCTTTGATCAGGTATTCGCGGACGTAAGCGTCCAGCTCTTCCCACGGCGTGCCGACGGTCTCGATGTCGATGACGAGTTTTTTCATGTTCTTTCGACCCCATCCTGCGCGTAGACGCAGGATCTCAGGTGATCCCGCATTGGCTGCGGTTCAAGACGCGAAATGGGCACTCGCGATTCCGGCCCACATCCTGCCGATGCCACCGGAGATCCTGCGTCTACGCGCAGGATGGACTCTTGGCCTACGCCGTGATCTTCAACGTATCGAACAACTCCTTCACCGCGTCCGCCGACTTCTGCAACGCGGCCTTCTCGTCGGCTGTCAGCGTGATCTCGATGATCTGCTCGATGCCGTTCCTGCCGAGCTTTACCGGCACGCCGACGTAAAGGTTGTTGAAGCCGTACTCGCCTGTGAGATAGGCGGCGCAGGGGAGGATCTTGCGCTTGTCTTTGAGAATCGCTTCGACCATCTCCACGGTGGCCGCGCCTGGGGCGTACCACGCCGAGGTCTTGAGAAGATTGACGATCTCCGCGCCGCCGTTGCGGGTGCGGTCGACGATCGCATCAATTCGCTCCTTGGAGAGCAGCTCGGTAATGGGGATTCCGGCAACCGTCGAGTAGCGCGGTAGCGGCACCATCGTGTCGCCGTGTCCGCCGAGGACGAAGGCGTGAGTGTTTTCAACGGAGACGTTCAGCTCCATGGCGATGAACGCGCGCATGCGCGCCGAGTCGAGCACACCGGCCATGCCGATCACGCGCTCGCGTGGGAAGCCCGAGACGCGCCGCGCGACTTCGCACATGGCATCGAGCGGGTTGGAGACGATGACCAGGATGGCATCCGGCGAGCGCTTCACGATCTCGCGCGTGACGCCGGCAACGATCTCTTCGTTCTTCCACAACAGGTCATCGCGGCTCATGCCGGGTTTGCGCGGCAGCCCGGCAGTGATGACCACCAGGTCGGAGCCGGCGGTCTCCTCGTAGCCATTCGTGCCCCGAAGGATCGAGTCGTATTTCTCGACCGGCGCGGTCTCCATCAGGTCGAGGGTCTTCCCCTGCGGGACCCCCTCGACGATGTCGACGACGATGACGTCCGCGAGCTCTTTGAGGGCGATTCCCTGGGCGACGGTTGCGCCAACATTGCCGCCGCCGACTACTGTGACTTTCGTTTTCATTCGAAGCCCCTTGAGTGCGATATTTTGCGGCGGGGATCATATACGGGCGGTCTCGCGGTTGCGAGGTTACGCGGTCTCGCGGTGGTGAGATGGTCTTTGCCGCGAGACCGCGCAACAGCGAGACCCCGCAACCATGCTTGACGACTTCTGCAGGACCGCCAACGCCATCGCCGCGACGACGAAAAAGTCGGAGAAGGAACGGCTGTTGGCAAACTACCTGGTGACGCTCGACGACGCATCGCTGGAACGTGCCGCGGTCTTCTTTTCCGGTTCTCCCTTTCCCCGCAAGGACCAGCGCACCGCGGGTGTCGGCGGCGCGGCTCTGACCGAGGCGCTGGTCGAAGTGACCGGACGTCCTTCCGACGAGGTCTGGGCTGCCTGGTCAAAATACGGCGACGCGGGCGATACGGCGGCGGAGTTGTTCGACGCCGATCCGGCGCGCACCGTGACGCTGGCCGAGGTCGGTGAGACGTTCGAACGGCTGGCCGCGACGTCAGGAGCGATCGACAAGAAAGCCGTCCTCGTTACGTTGCTGCGGAAACTCGACGCACAAGGCGTCCGTTTCGTGCTGAAGATCCTGCTCCGCGAGTTTCGGATCGGATTGCAGGAAGGGCTGGTCGAAGCGGCGATCGCCAAGGCGTTCGACCGGCCGCTCGCGGCGGTGCGCCGCGCGAACATGCTCACCGGCGACATCGGCGCCGCGGCGCTGCTCGCCCGAGGGGACGCGCTCGAATCCGCGCGAATGAATCTCTTTCATCCCTTCGCTTTCATGCTGGCCCAGCCGGAGGAGGATCCCGAAGAGATCGTGGCCATGCTCGGCGCGGACGCGTTCGCTGACGACAAGTACGACGGCATCCGCGCGCAGATCCATGCGACGGCAGACGAAGTGCGCATCTACTCCCGGACGCTCGACGACGTGACTCACCGCTTTCCTGAACTGGAGTCAGCGGCGCGCGCGCTCGGCCATTCGGTCGTGCTCGACGGTGAGATCGTCGCCTTCCGCGACCGCGTGCTCCCGTTTGCGACGATCCAGACGCGCCTCGGAAGGCGGAAGGTGTCCGAGGCGCTGTTGCGTGACGCTCCGGTCGTCTTCTTCGCGTTCGACATCCTGTTCGTCGATGGCGAGGTGTTGTTCGAGGTGCACCTTCGCGAGCGGCTGCGGCGCTTGAGAGATGTCATCGGTACCGGGCGGGAGGCGATCCGATTCACGATTCAGTCGGAAGCGCGTGACGGCGCGAATGTCGATGCTCTCTTCGACGCCGCCCGCGGGCGCGCCAACGAGGGGCTCGTCGTCAAAGCCCCCGACTCTGTCTACACACCGGGGAGGCGCGGCAAGTCGTGGCTCAAGTACAAGAAGGCGCTCGCTACTCTCGACTGCGTCGTGACCGCGGCCGAGTACGGACACGGCAAACGGCGTGCGGTGCTGTCCGACGTGACCTTTGCGGTCCGCCGGGACAATGAGCTCGTCAACATCGGAAAAGCCTATTCGGGCCTCACCGATGCGGAGATCGAACGATTGACGAAGCACTTTCAGGCCACGACGACGGCGCGGTACGGGCCGGTCCACACGGTTGAGCCGACGATCGTCCTCGAGATCGCCTTCGACCGGATTCAGGAGTCGTCGCGCCACAAATCGGGGTTCGCTCTTCGCTTCCCTCGCATCGCCCACATTCGCGACGACAAGACGGTCGAGCAGATCTCGACGATCGACGAAGTGCGGCGTATTTACGAAGGACAGTTGAAGCGCGAGCGTCAGGAGTGAGATCCTTCGCGATCCCGATGCAGACCTCACTGATTGCCGCCCCGCCGAAGGATCTCGTTCTCGACGACGGTTTCCGTTTCACGCATGGGCAGACGATTGCGCCGTTCACGATCCGCTATGAAACGTTCGGCGAGCTCAATGCCGAGAAGTCGAACGCCATCCTCGTCTGTCACGCCTTGTCCGCGAACGCTCACGTGGCCGGAAAGTACACCGATGCGGAAGACGAGAAGCCGGGCTGGTGGGATGGACTCGTCGGGCATGGCAAGGGAATCGATCTCGACAAGTACTTCGTGATCTGCGCGAACATCCCCGGCTCGTGCTACGGAACGACCGCGCCGTCGTCGATCGATCCGACTGCCGGCAAGCCTTACGGTTCGCGCTATCCCTGGCCCGCCATCGAAGACATGGTTCATTCGCAGAAAATCCTTCTCGACCGGCTCGGCATCGAGCATCTGCACGCCATCGCCGGTGGTTCTCTCGGCGGTATGCAGGTGCTGATGTGGACGGCCTGCTACCCCGAATTCATGGATTCCATCATCACCATGGCCGCGGGCGCCGCGGTACCGGTTCAGGGAATCGCCTGGCACATCATCGGGAGGAAGATGATCGAGAGCGACGCCCGCTTCAACGGCGGCGATTACTACGACCACCCCGAGCCGCTGCGCGGACTGCAGGTGGCGCGGATGGTCGGACACATGACCTACCTCTCCGCCCGCGCGTTGCAATCAAAATTCGGCCGTCGACGCCGCGGCGCCACGCGCCAGTTCGAGATCGATTCGTATTTCGAGTATCAGGGCCGGAAGTTCGCCGCACAGTACGACGCCAATTCCTACATCCGGGTGCAGGCGGCGATGGATGAGATGGATCTGGAGGAGCAGCACGGCTCGCTGCAGGCGGCCTTTGCGAAATGGCGCGGGCGGACGCTTCTCGTCTCGTTTGATACCGACTGGCTTTTCCCGGTCGCCGAGGTCGAGCGCGTCGAAAACGCGATGACCGCGAACGGCACGCCCGTGCACCACGAGCGGATTGCATCACCGAACGGGCACGACACCTTTCTGATCGACTACGACCTGATTACGCCGGCCGTAACCGGTTTTCTGTCAGACGTTTCACTTCCAGCTCGCCTCGAACTCCCTTAGCCGTCCCTCGAGCCTCCATTCGATACGCGCTTTCGTATTTGCGGCAAGGAACGCCGCGCATCGGTCGGCAGGCTTCGACGAGACCTTCTCGCCCGCGCATGCGTTCGCGAATCCTTCGTAGCTGTGACTGGCCCAGAGAGACTGTCCCTCGGCGAAGGAGTATTCGAGGCTGTTGCGGGCAAGACGCTTGAGCATGGCGTAGTCGAGCCCCTGATCCTGTACGGCGCGCATGTACTGGTTCGTCATGTCGTCCCGCGAAACGCCGGGATCGTCGGTGGCGAGGGCGACCGGCACGCCCGCGGCGAGGTAGTCGCGCAGCGGGTGGGCCTTGCCGGAAACGCCGAGGATCACGTCGTTGCTGGTTAGGCAGACTTCGACGGCCACACCGCGGCTGGCCATGGTCTTCAACAAACCGGCGGCATCATTTTCGTAGGTCAGGTCGACTCCGTGTCCGATGCGCTCGGCACTGGCGATCATGACCGAGTCGCGAATGTGATGGCGCAGCCCCTCGGGCTCAACGAATCCCGGCCACAACTCGCCCGCGTGCGTCGTGAGGTGAATCTTCGGGTAGAGCTGATGGAAGAAGGCAAACATCTTCATCTGATCGTCAAAATCGTGCATCGAGATGTAGCTGTCCTCAGGCATGACCGGATTGAGGCCGACGACGCGCGGATCGGCACTGGCGAGCTCGTAGCCGACGACCATCTCCGCAAAAAGCTGCTGCAACGGGACTCCGCGATGCAATTCGTACAGATAGCGGACGGTGGAGTCGCATCCCGGCTGGGCGTTCGGCGTGCCGCAGTGAAGATCGCTTTTCACCCGGGCCTCGGCACCGTCGATCACGGCGCGGGCGGCGCTGATGATCGGCGGAACCTGCCCGCTCTGCATGATCGCCGCACGCATGTCGGCCAGACTTTCCCCAGACCTGGTGAACTTCATCAGATCGCGCGCTCTGCCGAAGTCGGGGGCGAAGATCGTCTCCAGGTAGTCGACGTTCTCGCTGGCAAGACGCCACACATCCTCGGTCAGCATCTCCGGCACATGTCCCCTGGAAACCGCGCTGAACTTGCCAAAGGTGTTGAAAAAGTGATCGTGCCCGGATTCCAGCACCGGCCGGAACTGGCGCATCGAGAGAGCGTCCTGCATCTGGCCGTAGAGTGAAGAGTACGGGGCAAAAACCGTCGAAGCGGGAACGATTACCGCGGGGAGGGAAGGGTTGGCCGCGATCTGCTCCGGCGTTGGGCACTGCGTGATCGCCAGCTTCAGCGAATCGAGGCAGGTCCCGTCGTTCGCGGCGTAGCGGAGGTAGGACTCCGCGTAAACGGAGCCGGAGAGGTGATTGTGCAGGTCGCCCCCCTTCGGCATCGTCTGCAGGAACTGCCGCAGCATCGGACCGTTGAGAGCGGGTTGTGCGAACGACGCCGTGGCGACGAGTAGCGAGATCGCGGCAAGGCAGCGCCACGCGCGCGAGGAGAAGCGATTCATGGATGGACCTCCGGCCCAGGAGTGTAGCGCGGAGGAGAGGCGCGTTAATAGGCGCTGTTAATCAGCGTCAAATGACAAACGAAATACGAACGCAACGCAACGTCATTAATCAGATTGAATACTCACCACAAAGGATGATGCTATTCGTTCGCTGCATTCGGCCGGGCCGCGATCGGCGCACGGTAGTCGCACTCCGGATTGTTGCAGTACTCGATGTGACCTTCGCGCTTGGTCTCCTTCTCCAGAAGGTACGGCGCCGCGCACTTCGGGCAGGGCCGCGGCACGGGCCGGTTGTTCAACGCGAAGTCGCATTTCGGGTAGCGCGAGCAGGAGAAGAAGATCCCGCGCCGCGAGCGGCGCTCGACCAACTCTCCCTCTTTGCAATTCGGACACGGCACGCCGGTCGGTTTCGGAGGGGTGCCCTTGCCGCCGCCGATCTTGCGGATGGTCTTGCAGTCGGGGTAGCCGGAGCAGGAGAAGAACGGGCCGTAGCGGCCGGACTTGAGCACCATCTCCTTGCCGCAATTCTCGCAGGGCGGCTGCGGCTCCGTGGGGATGTCCGCTTTGAGCAGCCGAGGATCCTTGGTGTTCTTGCAGTCGGGATAGCCGGTGCAGGCGTAGAATTGACCGAAGCGCGACCGCTTGAGCTGCATCGGCTTGCCGCACTTATCGCAGACGATGGACTCGCCCTCGGGCTGCTCGGCCACGTCGCCGCGCGCGGTCTCCTTGGTGTTCTTGCACTCGGGATAGTTCGAGCAGGCCAGGAACTCACCGAAGCGGCCGAACTTGATGGCCATCGGTGAGCCGCACTTCTCGCACACCTCGTCGGTCTCTACGCCGGTGCGTTTCACCTCCACCATCTCTTTGCCGGCGCGGAGGAGATCCTTGTTGAACTTCAGAGAGAAGTCCCTCATCGCTTCGTGCCACTCGACACGACCTTCTTCGATCTCATCGAGCTTTCCTTCCAACTCCGCCGTGTAGCCTTCATCGATGATGTCGCCGAAGGATTGCTTGAGAAGCTTCGTGACCAGCATGCCGAGCTGCGTCGGGAAGAACTTGCCGTCCGACTTGTAGGTGTAGTCGCGGGTCTGAATCGTGGTCATGATCGAGCCGTACGTGGAGGGACGGCCGATGCCGTTCTCTTCCAGCGCCTTAACCAGCGTCGCTTCCGTATAGCGCGGAGGCGGCTGGGTGAAGTTCTGTCTCGTGTCGAGGTTCACGAGAGTCAGCGACTCTCCCTCGTTCATGGCAGGCAGGGCTTTGCTGTTGTCGGGCTTCTCGTCGTCATCCTCTGCACCTTCGACCGACGCATCCTGAAAGACGGCCAGGAATCCGGCGAACTTGAGCACTTCACCCGAGGCGCGCAGCGTGTAGGCACCGTTGCGGATGTCGACATCGGTCACATCGAACAGCGCCGGTTTCATCTGCGAGGCGACGAAACGGTCCCAGATCAACTTGTAGAGGTTGTACTCCTCGCGGGTGAGGTGATCCTTGATGGTCTCGGGATCATGTTCGAGCGACGTGGGGCGGACGGCCTCGTGGGCCTCCTGCGCCTGTGCAGCTTTCTTGACACGATAAACGTTTGGCTTTTCCGGTAGGATATCAGCGCCGTATTTCGCGCTGATATATTGTCTCACCTCGGCAATGGCATCGTCGCTGATGCGGACGGAATCGGTACGCATGTAGGTAATGAGGCCGACGTGACCGAAGGAGCCGAGCTCTTTGCCTTCGTACAGCTTCTGGGCGATCTGCATCGTCCGCTTCACGGGATACTTGAAGCGGTTATACGCGGTGCGCTGCAACGTCGAGGTGATGAACGGCGCCGCGGCACTCTGGCGCTTTTCTTTGCGGGCGACCGTCTCGACCGCGTAGCTTCCTGATTTCAGCGCCGTCTCGATGACGCGCGCCTGCTCCTCGTTCGTGACGTCCGCTTTCTTTCCGTCGATCTTCGTCAGTTTGGCGATGAACTGCGGCGGTAATCCGGCCGCCAGTTTCGCCGCGAACGTCCAGTACTCCTCGGGGAGGAACGCTTTGATCGCTTCTTCGCGGTCGACGATCATCTTCATCGCCACGGACTGCACCCGGCCCGCGGAGAGACCGCGCCGGACCTTGTCCCAGAGCAGGGGCGAGAGCTTGTAGCCGACCAGCCGATCGAGAACGCGGCGGGCCTGCTGCGCGTTCACCTTGTTCATGTCGATCTCGCCCGGCTGGTCGATGGCCTTTCGGACGGCGTTTTTCGTGATCTCGTGAAAGAGGATGCGGCGGACCTTGGTGGCGTCGGTGCCGAGGAGCTTCATCACGTGCCAGCCGATTGCCTCCCCTTCGCGATCAGGGTCAGAGGCGATGTAGACGATGCTGGCCTTTTTCGCGGCGGCACGGAGCTCGCTGACGACCTTCTCTTTCCCTTCGAGCACTTCGTAGGTCGGTTCGAAGGTTTCCTCGTCGACGCCGAGGTCGCTCTTCGGCAGATCGCGGACGTGTCCGACGGATGCTTTGACGATGTAGTCGCTGCCGATGAATTTGTTGATCGTCTTCGCTTTCGCGGGAGACTCGACGATGACGAGGTTTTTGGCCATTGCGGAACGCCCCAAACTTCCACGCCGACGCCGGAATTCCTCGCGCGTGCATCATGCGCGCGCGTACGAAGGCGACGGGATGATCTGAGCGGGGGACGATAACACCGCGCCGCGAGAAGGCCAAAATAACTACGAATTGTAGATTTTGGCTGGGGTAGATACGGTAGACCAGCGATGCGGCCGTGCTGGCCTACGCTTCTTCCTCGTCGTCTTCCCCGCCGCCGGCCGCCTTGTATTTTTTCGTCTTGTTGTAGAGCGTCTTGTAGGAGATTCCCAGGATCTCCGCGGTCTTGCGGCGATCGCCGTCGGTCATCGTGAGCGTTTCCTCGATCACGATACGCTCCACCTCTTCCATCGGCTGTCCGAGGGGGATGGTGACGCCATTCTTCACGCGCCGCTTCCGCGCGCTGAGGAGCTTGTCCGGCAGGCACTCCACCGTCAGGCTGTTGCCGCGGGCCATGATGAAGGCGCGGTTGATCACGTTGCGCAGCTCACGCACGTTGCCCGGCCATTCATACTGCTGCAAGGCCTCGATGAAATCGGCCTCGATGTTCTCGACCTTCTTCTCCTCGGTTTCGTTCAGCTTCTGAAGGAAAAAGTGCGAGAAAAGCGGGATGTCCTCGAGCCGCTCGCGCAGCGGCGGCACTTCGATCGGGAAGACGTTGAGCCGATAGTAGAGATCCTCGCGCATCTTGCCGTCGACGATCGCCTTCTGCGGATCACGGTTGGACGCGGCGATGACACGGGCTTCGATGTAAATCTCCTCGTTGCCGCCGACGCGCCGGAACTTCCCCTCTTCGAGAACGCGAAGGAGCTTGACCTGCAGCTCGATCGGCATTTCCGTGATCTCGTCGAGGAAGACGGTGCCCCCCTTGGCCACCTCGAAGTAGCCCTCACGCCGTTTGATGGCATTGGTGAAGGCTCCCTTCTCGTGACCGAAGATCTCCGACTCGATGAGCGTCGGCGAGATCGCGCCGCAGTTGAAAGCGATGAACGGCTTCGCCCGGCGCCGGGAGAGGGAGTGGATCGTGTTGGCGACGACTTCCTTGCCGGAGCCGGACTCTCCGACGATGAAGACGTTCGCGTCGGTATTCGCGACCATCTCGATCTCTTCGAAGAGCTTCTGCATCCGGAGCGACTTGCCGACGAGATGGCCGAGCGCGCCCATCTTCTGCAACTGGCGACGAAGCTCGAGGATCTCCTGCTTCATCATCTGCTTGTCTTCGACCGACTTCAGGATGACCTGCAGGCGAGGGAGGTCGACGGGCTTGGTCACGTAGTCCTCGGCACCGACTTTGAGCGCCTTGACAGCGGAGTCGACAGTGGCGTGGCCCGTAAGGATCACCACCGAAACATCGGGGTACGTCTCTTTGATGCGGTGCAAAAGATCGAGACCGGAGCCGTCGGGAAGCTTGAGATCGACGATGGCGACGTCAGGCACCATCTTGGAAACAGAACTCCAGCCGGCCTTAACCGTGTCGGCGACTTCTGCTTCATAACCCCACTCTTCAACCACGTCGGCCATGCCGGCGCTGGTAGCCCGGTCATCGTCGACGATCAATACTTTCTTCATTCATTCACCTGGAAACGAGAGCCTGAGAGTGACCTTATCACGATCCTCCGCGGCGTTCAGCTCACCGCCGTAGGTCTCGGCGATGAGCCGCGCGGCGGCCAGCGAAAGGTCCGCGTTACCGAGCGCGTCCGTGTTGTAGAACTTGAAAACCTTCGTCAACTCGAAGTCTTCTGCCGCGTGACGTCCGGTGACCTCGATTGTGAGAAGCCCGGAGCCTCTCTCTACCGTGGCCCGCCGGCCGTCGATGATCAGCAAATGCGACGCGCCTTCAAAAAACATCTTGAGAGCCAGACGAATTCTGGACTCGTGGCCATGAACCTTGAATGAACCGTCGATCGGGTCAATTTCGAAGCCCGCGCGGCCGGCCGCCTCGGAGCAGAGCGGGCGGAGATCGATGTCCCGCGGCTCTCCGTCATCCTTCGGCGGCGTGGAAAGGATGAAGAATGAATCGAAGATCTGCGCCATCCGCCGCAGCTCCTGCTCGATCGACTTTGCGTAGGTGTTGACCTTCTCGTCGTCACCTCCAGCGAGTTTCGAAACGCGCATGCGCAGCAGCTCGAGGTTGAGCACAGCGACGTTCAGCGGCGTCTTGAGATCGTGCGCCGTATCGCTGCTACGACGAAAGTTCGTCGTGGCAAAGCTCTCGAGCCAGGATTCCATATCGACCGACAAGTCGGGCAGAGCAATGCAAGCTTAACGCCGTTCGATCAATGATCGCGGCCGATGCCGATCATCGCCACCGACTCTTCCAGGCGAGCTTCAACGCGGTTGAACTCGGGATCGTGCGAGGAAAGGTACTGCAGCTCCTTCTCCGCCGCGATCCTCTCCGCTTCCGCGGCGGCAGGATCGATCTCGCTGGCCAGTACGCCGCGCTCCGCCAGGACGATGACGCGGTCGGGCAATACCTCGGCGAAGCCCCACGACAGCACCATCCGATGCACGATGCCACCGCTGCGGTAGCGCATCTGCCCGATCTTCAGCGTGGTCAGAAGCGGCGTGTGGCCGGGGAGCACACCGATCTCGCCGTCGCTCGCCGGCAGGACGACCTCATCGACTTCGGTGTCGATGATTTTCCGTTCGCGCGTGACGACGGTGAGGTTGATCTTCGTCGGAAGAACGTCGGCCATCGGTCTCCTTACGCTGCCTCTTTCTTCATCTGCTCGGCGCGCTCGAGCACCTGCTCAATCGTGCCCATGAGCAGGAAAGCCTGCTCCGGAATGTCATCGTGCTTCCCTTCGACGATCTCACGGAAGCCTTTGATCGTGTCCGCGATCTTGACGTATTGACCCTTGATGCCGGTGAACTGCTCGGCAACGTGGAAAGGCTGCGAGAGGAATCGCTGGATCTTGCGCGCGCGGTTGACGATGACGCGGTCTTCTTCCGACAGCTCGTCGATGCCGAGGATGGCGATGATGTCCTGCAGATCCTTGTACTTCTGAAGGACGGCCTGCACGGCCCGAGCGGTGTTGTAGTGCTCGTCGCCGAGGATGCGCGGATCGAGAATCTTGGACGTGGATGCGAGCGGATCGACGGCGGGATAGATGCCGAGCTCCGCGATCTGGCGCGAGAGAACGGACGTCGCGTCGAGATGGGCGAAGGCGGTGGCTGGCGCTGGATCGGTGAGATCGTCCGCGGGAACGTAGATGGCCTGCACCGAGGTGATCGAGCCGCGCTTGGTGGATGTGATGCGCTCCTGCAATTCACCCATTTCCGTGGCCAGGTTTGGCTGATAGCCGACGGCGCTGGGCATGCGCCCGAGAAGTGCCGAGACCTCGGAACCCGCTTGCGTGAAACGGAAGATGTTGTCGATGAAGAGCAACACGTCCTGCCCTTCGGCATCACGGAAATACTCCGCGACGGTCAGGCCGGTAAGGCCGACGCGGAGCCGGGCACCCGGCGGCTCGGTCATCTGGCCGTAGATCAGGGCTGCTTTTGATTTCGACGGATCGCCGGGGACGATGACGCCGGTCTCCGCGAATTCGAGCCAGAGGTCGTTCCCTTCGCGCGTCCGTTCGCCGACGCCCGCGAAGACGGAGAAGCCGCCATGCTCCTTGGCGACGTTGTTGATCAACTCCATGATCAGAACGGTCTTGCCGACGCCGGCGCCGCCGAACAGGCCGGTCTTGCCGCCCTTGGTGTACGGCTCGAGCAGGTCGATGACTTTGATGCCGGTCTCGAACATCTCGATGTTGGTCGACTGCTCGTCGAACCGCGGCGGCTGCCGATGGATGGAGAGCTTGGTCTCGGAGTTGACCGGGCCTTTGTTGTCGACCGGCTCGCCGAGGACGTTGAGAATGCGGCCAAGAGTCTCGCGTCCGACGGGGACCATGATCGGGCCGCCGGTGTCGATGGCCTTCATGCCGCGGACCATGCCGTCGGTCGGCTTCATGGCGATGCAGCGGACCTGGTTCTCGCCGATGTGGTTGGCAACCTCGGCGACGACATCGATCGGCACTTTTCCGAGCTCGCCGTTGTCGACGATGCGGATGGCGTTGTAGATGGCCGGGAGATGACCCTCTTCGAATTCGATATCCAGTGCCGGTCCGATGACCTGGATCACTTTACCGGTGCGCTGCGTCGTGGTGTCTTCGTTTGCCATGTCTTCTCCGTTGTCTATTGGGCGGCGGAGGCGCCCGAGACAATCTCGATGATCTCTTTGGTGATGGCCGCCTGGCGGATGCGGTTGTAGGTGAGCGTCAGGTAATTGATCATGTCCGACGCGTTCTTCGTGGCTGCTTCCATGGCCGTCATGCGCGCCCCCTGCTCGGCAGCGGCCGACTCGAGGAGAACGCGGTAGAGCTGAAACTCGATGTGTTTCGGCAGGAGGTCCGATAGGATCTGCTCCGGCCCGGGCTCGTACAGGTAATCGATCGCCGGACGGGTCGGGTCAGCCTCGAACTCGCGCGCGATCGGAAGAAGCCGTTCCGCGCGGACGTGCTGGGCGATGAGGGATTTGAATTCGTTGTAGACGACGTAGACACCGTCGATTTTCTCGTCGATGAAGTCTTTGATCAGGCTGTCAGCGATTTCTTTCGCGACATCGAGCGACAGAGCCTGGGCGACGAAGACGTTTTTGCGGATCGGAATCGGGCGCCGCCGGAAAAAGTCGCTCGCCTTCCGGCCGATCGTCAGGAGCTCCACGCCTTCAAACGCATTCTCGCGAATGAAGTTCTGCGCGGCGCGGATGACGTTGGCGTTGAAGGCGCCGCAGAGGCCGCGGTCAGCCGTGACGACGACCACGACGACGTTGCGCTCCGGTTCGCGCGTCTGCAGCAGCGGATGCGCGCTGATGTCGACGCGCGTTGCCACCGACGCCAGCACCTGGCGCAGGCCGCCCGCGTACGGGCGCGCGGCGAACATGCGCTCCTGCGCGCGGCGGAGCTTCGCTGCCGCCACCATCTTCATGGCCTTGGTGATCTGCTGCGTGTTCTTGACGCTGCGGATCCGGCGCCGGATATCGATTGTGCTGGGCATGTGTGATTACGCCGCGAGTGCGTTCGCGTTGTCTTTGACGTACTGCGCTTTGAATTCTTCGATGGCCGCGCGGAGGGCGCCTTCGAGATCGGCGTCGAACTTCGAAGCGGTCTCGAGACGTTCGATGACGTCCTGCTTTTCATCGCTCAGGTACTGATGCATCGCCGTCTCGAACGGAAGTACGGAGCTGACGGCGAGGTTGTCGAGGAAGCCCTTGACGCCGGCATAGACCGAGGCGGTCTGAAGGCCGATACGCATCGGCCGATACTGCCCCTGCTTGAGGATCTCGACGAGCCGGCGCCCGCGATTGAGCTGCGCCTGCGTCACTTTGTCGAGGTCGGAGCCGAATTGGGCGAACGCGGCCAGCTCGCGATATTGCGCGAGATCGAGGCGAAGGGTGCCCGAGACCGACCGCATGGAGCGGACCTGCGCCGATCCACCGACGCGCGAGACCGAGATGCCGACGTTGATGGCCGGGCGGACGCCGGAGTGGAAGAGGTCCGTCTCGAGGAAGATCTGACCGTCGGTGATGGAGATGACGTTCGTAGGGATGTAGGCGGAGACGTCGCCGGCCTGGGTCTCGATGATCGGCAGCGCGGTGAGCGATCCGCCTCCCTTCTCGTCGGCCATCTTCGCCGCGCGCTCCAGGAGGCGCGAGTGGAGATAGAAGACGTCGCCGGGATAGGCCTCGCGGCCGGGCGGGCGGCGGAGCAGCAGCGAGATCTCGCGGTACGCCGCGGCGTGCTTGGAGAGATCGTCGTAGATCACCAGGGCGTGCTGGCCGTTGTAGAGGAAGTATTCGCCCATGGCGCAGCCGCCGTACGGTGCCAGGTACTGCAGCGGCGCGGGGTCCGACGCGGAGGCGTTGACGACGATGGTGTAGTCCATCGCGCCGTTCTCTTCGAGCGTGCGGACGACCTGGGCCACGGTCGACTTCTTCTGACCGATGGCCACGTAGACGCAGATGACGTTCTTGCCCTTCTGATTGATGATCGTATCAACCGCGACGGCGGTCTTGCCGGTCTGGCGGTCGCCGATGATCAGCTCGCGCTGGCCGCGGCCGATCGGGATCATGGCGTCGACCGCTTTGAGTCCTGTCTGCAGCGGCTCCTTGACCGGCTTGCGGTCGACGACGCCGGGGGCGAGGCGCTCGATCGGGTAGAACTCGGTGGTGTTGATCGGTCCTTTGCCGTCGATGGGGATGCCGAGCGGATTGACGACGCGGCCGACGAGGGCCTGGCCGACGGGGACCGACATGATCTTGCCGGTGCGCTTGACCTCGTCGCCTTCCTTGATGGCCGAGGCCTCGCCGAGGAGCACGACGCCGACGTTATCTTCCTCGAGGTTGAGAGCAAGGCCGGCGATGTCATGCGGGAACTGCACGAGCTCACCGGCCATGACCCGATCGAGGCCGTAGACGCGGGCGATACCGTCTCCGACGGAGACGACGGTGCCGATTTCAGAGACGTCGACGCCGCGGCCGATTCCGCTTAATTGCTGACGAATAATCTCTGTGATTTCTTCTGCTCTCAAATCTACAGCCATAAAGTCTCCCGAAAATGGATCACGCTAAGGATTCGCGGAACTTCTCGATCTTGCCGGATACGGAAGCGTCGTAGACCTCGCTGCCGATCTTTGCCACAAACCCGCCGATGAGCGAGGCATCGACCGTGATGTCGACGTCGACCTTCGCTCCGACCTTGCGCTCGAGCATGGCCCGCAGATCTGCTTCTTCTTTCGATGACAGCTTGCTGGCCGAGCGCACTTCGGCGGCAACCGTGCCGGTGGCCTCGCGAATCATCGTGGCCAGGCCGGCGACGATGTCGCTCAGGTCGTTGATTCGGCGGTTGCGAATGAGAACGTCGAGCAGCCGCACCGCGAGCTCGGACAGGCCGAGCCGTTTGGCGATCGCGCCGGTGACCTTGTTCTTCGAATCGAAGTCGATGCCGGGGTTGGCGTACATCTCCTGAAGGTCAGTCGATGACTTGCGCACCTGCTCAAATGTGGTCAGCTCGTCCCTGAGCTGGGCTGCTTCTTCCGGCGACTGGGCGACTTCCATCACGGCGCGGGCGTACGGTCTAGCGAAACGGCGGATCATGACCGCGCCTCCGCCACTTCGCGGACGCTCTCATCGAAGAGCCGTTCGCGGTCTTTGTCCGTGACCTTTTCGCGCAGGATCTGCTCGGCGCGCTGCGTGGCAAGCTCGCCGGCGTATTCCGTCAGTTCGTGCCGGGCATGCTTGAGACGGTTATCGACTTCGTTGCGTGCCGACTGCAGGATTTTCCTGGCTTCGGCTTCCGCGGCCTCGATGAGCTCCCGCTTCTGTTTTTCGCCTTCCGCCTGTGCGCGCTCGTGAATGGCCCGGACGTCGATCTCGATCTGGGTGAGCCGGGCCTGGATGTCGGCCGCGAGCTGGTCGGCTTTGACGCGCCGCGCGCGGGCCTCATCGGCTTCGGTCTGAATCTGAACGCGACGGTCGTTCAGGGCTTTTTTGATCGGTCCGCCGAGAGCCCAGCCGAGCACGCCGAGGAAAAGAAGCATGTTGGCGAGCTTCAGGATCCAGCCAGGGATGCCGAAGTAGGTCTTCGGTGCCTCGAGCTCGCCGCCGTGCGCCTCGTTCGGATGCACCTGTTCGTGCGCTTCTTTTTCCATGCCCTGGGCAACGTTGTTCGCGTCGTTGGTGTGATTCTTCTGCGCGAAACCGATCGCCGGAACGAGACACAGGAAAACGATGAGGAGCCCGCGGCGCATCAGACCGGCCTCCCGAGAATGCGCTCGGCAGCCAGGTGCGCCAGAGCTTCGGATTCGGTGACGATCGTTGCGCGGGCCTTGGCAACGTCGCTTTTGAGCTTCTCGTCGGCTTCGCTGACGATGCTCCCGGCATCGTTGTGTGTCTTCTCGACGATGGAGGCGCGATAGGCGGCGGCTTCTTTGCGGAAGCGGTCGCGCACGTCGGCGGCGGCATGCCGGGCGATGTGAAGCTTCTCTTCCATCGCCGTCGTCGCTTCGCTGAAGCGCGCCATCGATTGTTCGTAGACCTCATTCGCCGAGCGCACTTCGTGCTCGCGGGCCTCGATCACCTGATTGATCGGCCGGAGGAAGAACCTGCTGACGATCAGGTAGTTCAGGATAAAGATCACCATGATCGCGAGCAGAGAGTAATCGGGCGTCAAATTGATTTGCATAGACTGTTTGGAGCCGGAAAACAGGGCGCGAGAGAGCCGACGCCCAACCCCGAGGCGGCGGTTGTATACCACAAGGGAAAGAACGTTGTCACCTCATCGGTTGTGCGTGGCGTGCCCGAAAAAACGCGCGACGAAACGTACACGAGCATCCTTGATCGCGCGGACGATTTCTTTCGTTCGGTCGCCGCGGCCCAGCCGGAGAACCTGCAATGCGGTAAGGGTTGCTCGCTCTGCTGCTACGGCCTTTTCGAGATCGGTTCCGGGGATGTTCCGATCATCGCCGAGGGCCTGGAGAAGATGCATCCGGCGCGGCGAAGGATGATCGTCCGGAGGGCGCAGGAGATTCTGGCGGCGTCAAACCATCCCGATCTTCGCGAATGCGCGCCGGCGGAGAAGGAATCGTTTTTCGCGCGCACCGAGTCGACCCCGTGTCCGAATCTGAACGATCGCGGCGAGTGTCTGATTTACGAGCATCGTCCGCTGGTCTGCCGGACCTTCGGCCTTCCGCTGCGCAACGCCGATCAATACATCGGCGACATCTGCGAGCTGAATTTTCTCGATGCGGCACAAGCCGAGCGTGAGGCGGCCGCGTGGGATCTGCAGTGGGAAGACGCCCTCGGTGCGGAAGACGAATACACGATTCCCGAGGCGATCGTGATCGTGGCCAGGATGCGAGGGTGGCTCACGGATTGATCCTGAGGAGCGGAGGGGAGAAGGATCTTACCGTCCCGCCGACTCGATCAGGATGATGTCCGCGATGTCACGGTACTTTCCGGCGAAGTGATGTCCGCCCGGTTCGGCGACGACTTTGAACGCCCTCGGGTCGAGAACGTGGCAGAGCGAGTTTTTTTCTTTTGCTCCGAAGATGCAGAGGACGTTCTGGCCTCGCAGCTTTTCCATCTCCGGCTTCACCGCGTACTCGGGCTCTTTGTGCGTGTATGCGGCCAGGCTCCAGGCAGGCGAGTATTTGAAGCCGATCATCGGCTCCAGGCCCAGGAGCGCGATGAGCTGTGTCGACGCACGCAGATCGCTCGGGAGGCGGCTGGCCATGAAGGGCAGTACGTCGGCGCCCCGCGAATAACCGATCAGCATCACCTTGCTCTTGTGCCACTGAATCTTGTAGTAGCGAATGACGCGTTCCAGGGCGCACGCCGACTCGTCCGGCGTGCGCCGCTTGCGGTAATAGTCGGAGGCGATGAATCCGACGATGGGGACGCCGGCGGCGCGCAGGCGGTCGGTAATTTTCTGATCGATGCGCCGCCAGCCGCCGTCGCCGGTGATCATCACGGCGAATCGATCGCTCGGAACCTTTGCGCCGAGGGTCACCACAGGAATGCCGGTGATGTCCGCGCGCGCCGAGCAGCGCTCGTCGGGAACGGCAGCGTGCGAAGCGCCGGCAGCGGCGAAGAGCAGAAGTACAGACAGCAGTCGCTTCACTTGAGGTGCTCGATGATGATCTGCCCGAGTTTGCCGTAGCCGCCATCGAAATGGTGAGATCCCTTGAGCGTGACGATATCGATGTTCGGGCGTCCGGTGAGCTCGCGGCAGAGGGAGTCGGGATCATCCTGGCCCGAAAGGCAGAGGATGCGTTGTGAAGCAAGTTTGTCGACCTCGGGTTTCACGGGCAAGCCCGCCGAGGAGTTGTGCATCCAGTCGGCGACATGAAACTCGAACTCGACCTTCGGACTTGGGCTGAGAAGCACCAGCATGCGGGCCTTTGCCTGCGTCTCGGCCGGAAGCCGGCTCACCATTGCCGGAAGCACGTCGGCGCCTCGAGAGTAGCCGACCAGCAGCACACGCGACTTGTGCCACTCGCCAAGATAGCGGTCGATGATCGTGGCGAGATCGTGCGATGCCACTTCCGGCGTCCGCTTCTTCCAGAAGTACTGCAGGGCGTTCAGGCCGACGACCGGCATCCCGTCAGAGGCCAGAACATTGGAGATCTCGCGATCGATGGAGGCCCAGCCGCCGTCTCCGGAAACGAAGACGACGAGCGTGTCCGACGTGCCGCGGGTGGATGGCACTTCCACGAGCGGCAGCGGAGGCGTTGCAGCGAACGCAGCGCTGGCAGAAAAAAGAAGAAGGAGGATTGCGTACTTCATTCGGGCCGTGCGCTGGAACAGCGTCGCGCGTCGCCGTATTCGAAAGCCAGTGGTCCGCGCGGCAGAACGATGAAAACGAAGATGCTGGCCGAGCCTTGGGCAAGCGCAGCCGGCCGTGCCGGCCCTAGCCCGCATTTCTCACACGCTGAGTGGAATTGCCGGCGCCCTGTTGGTGGCGAACTTGGGACGATGTGGAGTTGTTGCGAGCGTTTCGTTCTCGGCAGTACCTCCAATCGAGAGTCCTTCTCCCCCAGCGGTTTCTTGCTGGGGGAGAAGGTGCCGAAGGCGGATGAGGGGGCGTTTCACGAGGACGTCATTCGCGCACCTTCGAGCGCTCCCGGACCAGCCTCGGTAAATCGCCCATATCTCGTAAAGCGCCCCCCTCATCCGGCTTCGCCACCTTCTCCCCCCGCAAGAAACCGCGGGGGGAGAAGGGCTCTCGACGAAGGGAGTGGCAATGCCCTCGAGGGAACAATTCAAGTGAGCATGTGAGATATGCAGGCTAGTCGAGCAACTGAATTCCTCCGGTGACTGGCTTCGATGCGGCGGCGGACGGCGCGCCGGCGTCGATGACGTGGGATAGGAAGAGATCGGTGTCGGGTTTCTCGTCGGGAGTGAAGCCGATGACAAGGTAGCGCTGGGGCTGCGGAAGGTATTTGTAGGCGTGGCCCCAAGGGTCGTGCAGTAGCGACGGCGAGATGTAGACAGGTGTGAGGTCGGCGAGCCGCGGCGGCAGGTGGCCGTTGACGAGACTGTACGCTTCGACCGCTTCGCCGATCTGTTCGATGCGCTCGATCGAGATCGCCTTGCGCGTCTCCGCGACGGACGACGCTCGCTGCGCGGGCCCGAGCGGATAAAGCGAGTTGAGAGGGTTCCGGAAGGACGTGGCCAGCGAAAGCATGGCCAGCAGCGCCAGGACGGCCACCAGCGGCAATGGGACCGGCGTCTCGGCAACCTCGGTCTCGTCGAGCGGCGTCACCTGCGCCAGTACCGCCGCCGCGGCGCTGCCGCGCACCTCTTCGATCAGATCGCGGGTGAGCAACTCGTACAGAGCCTTGGCCGTGTCGAACTCTGAGTACTTCGACAACTCCAGGACCTCGCGCACGCTCATCGTGCCGTCGACCAGGTCGTATATGGACTTTTCTTCGCGCGAGATGCGGATTCTGTCGCCGGCGATCTGTTTGCGGCGCCGCATCGCCGTGGAGTCGTAATCGAAGTCGACCTCATCCGCATCCTCGGCGCCGACCACGACGATCTCCTGGTCCGTCAGCTTTTTGCGGAAGACCATGTCGTACGAGCGGATGCGCTTTTCGATGATCGGCCACTCGTCGATCATCCGCGCCCCTTCCATCAGGATCGATTCGGCGCTGACCGGGACGACATAGTCCCGGTCGTATTCGATGGTCGTTTCCTGGGAGAAGTGGTAGTCGCCATCCTTCCAGCGGAAGAGACGGAAGACGATCTGCAGGATCTGGAGCTGGATGGCTTGTTTGAGGGCGTCGACCGAAATGATTCCGTAGTGGACGAGGATGAATCCAAGGCGCTGCAGCGTCTCTTTCTGGATCTCGAGAGCGCGATTGAGCTGGTCCTGAGTCAGCAGCTCTCCGCGGATCAGCACATGCCCGAGGCGGTTCTCGAGGCGATGGCTCAATGAATCGGCGCCGACGACTTTGCCGTCGAGGAACGTCACGGTCACCGTGTCGTCCTTGGCGCGCAGCGTCAGTACTCCGGTCTTCCGCTGCAGCCCGATGAGCTGGAAGATGTCCGCGAGGCTGAAGTCTTTGAGTGTCCCTTCGAGTGCCATGGTCTACACCGCGGTTACCCGCCGCCGATAGATCGGCAGCCACATGAGAAGCCAGAGGACGAGAGCGAGAACGATCGCCACGATACGGACGATGGTCTTGGCAACCTCTCCCGGTGCCAGGACCGGAGCAAGACGGCCGGAGAGGATGGCCAGAGAGACGAAGAAGAGGAAGACGAAGGCGCCGATGGTGCCGGCGACGGTACGTCCTTCGATGAGCTGCGCGGAGCCGGGGAGGAAGCCGGCCAGCCAGCGATTGCGCGTCAGCACTCCGCCGAGGTGCTCGCTGACCTCTTCCAGCTTGGCGCGCTTCGTGGCCATCGAAACGCCGTCACGTTTCAGGTAGATGTGGATGCACTGCGTGCAGAAGGTGGTGCTTTCGTGCGCCGATTTGCAGCGCGGGCAGAAGGTCCGGCCGCACTTGATGCATTGGCCGGCGAAGCCCGCCCTGCGGCGCTTGAGGAAGACGAGCGGCGCCAGGACGACGGTGAGAAGTGCTCCGAGCGTGAGCGGATTACGCACGCTCTCGGCCGGATCGAACCAGGCGTAATTGCCGAAGAGCGAGCGCGCCACGCCGCGCCTGGCGATGCTCGACGACACGGCCCACGCCTGCGGGATCGTCGGGTGATAGAGAACGACCTTCTGCGCCGGCGGCTCGGAGTTGAGGCGTTCGATATAGGAGCGATCGATCTTCTTTGCCTGATCGAGCTTCTGCGCCTGCTGGTCGAATTTGTACAGCTCGCCGAGCGCGATCGAGTCGTCGTAGTAGGCGATGGCCAGCCGCGGGTCGAGCGTTTCCGCCTTGTTGTACTCCGTCACCGCGGTGGCGAAATCGTTGTTGAAGAAGTGGAGATCTCCGAGGTTCACGTGGGCGCCCGCGCTGTCATGCAGATCCGCCGAGCGCCGGTAATGAAGATTGGCCTGTTGCTCTTCGCCATCCTGCAGGTAGAGGTTGCCGATCAGGAGGTGGAGCACGGCGTCGTCCGGAACGATGTTGACCAGCTCCTGCATGCGGCGAAGGGCGTCGGGCTGATAGCTGCGCTCTTCGCTGGCGATGGCTGACATGACCACCGGGCTGTCGACACCCGCGATCCAGTGCGAGGCCAGATCGAGCGCGAGAGGCGCGGTGGCGATCAGCAGCGAGAGGAGAACGATCAGGATCCGTTCCCCCGGCTTCGCGTAGCTGAAGAAGATGATGAACCAGTAGAAGATCAGCCAGACCGGTCCCAGCCAGAGAAAAATCGGTAGAAAAAGAAGAGCAAACGCCAGAACGGAGACCGACCCGCCGTGCATCACTCCGCCGAGAATCTCGCGGAAGTCATGGGTCATTGCGCGGCCGTAGCGGACGAGGAGGGAGATCGCGAAGATCGCCGTGGTCAGGGCGAGGGCCAGCAGGATCGTGATCAGTAAATCTGCTCGTCCGAGGAGGCGCGAGCGATAGTCGCGAAAAATGTTGGCGAAGCCTCGAAGCGCCGCCGTCAGCGCCCCTCCCCAGTTCTTCGAGTCGGCCGCGGTATCCGCGCCGATGAACGCAACCGCCGGCGAGATCGGGTCGAGCGCGTCGGCCGCCCGAGCGGCCCAATCGGCGGCCGGCTTGGCTCCCTGCTTTGCTGCTTGACGTGACAGCGATGCGGCCGAAACCGCGTAAAGAGGGTATGTCTTGATGCCGTACGTCCTGCCGGTTTCGGTCAACTCGCTGGTCTTCTTGGCTGCCGCATCGAGATTGCCCGCATCCGCGGCGGAGGTCGCCTGAGGCCAGATATCGCGGGGCGCAAGTTCCTCCGCCCGTGCCACCGGCGACGCCAGGCACGACCACACGGCGAGAAGCGGGAGGAGACGGGATTTCATGTAATGCTCTTCGTTCGCTGGACGAACGCGAGCTTCAATTCTCCCAGATGCGTCGTTAGAAAATCATCCTCGTCCGGCGTCAGGTTGCCCGCGGTCTTGTCTTTGAGCATCGTCAGGATCTCGATCATCTGGCGCGCGGCACCGACGTCGATCTTCGGCTTCTGGCCATACGGATCGCGCAACATCCCCAGCGAGACGTACGCCTGGGCGATGAGCGGCTCGATGAAGTCGGCAAACGGAGTGCCGGGATTCTGCGCTTTGTCGGCGATCGACTTGTTTCGCCGCTCTCCGCCGGGAGGGGGTTCAGGATTCGCGGCCTGCCTCCGCTCCGCCGGTTTGGGCTCGGCTTTGGCGGCAGGTTGCTCGGCGACTTTCTCCGCCGGTTTCGCGGCGAAGGGATCGCCCGGTTTGATCTCCTGGCGGAATTCTTCGCGGATCTCTCCCTCGGCGGTGAAGATTCGTTTGTCCGTTACTTTGATCTCGGATTTTGGTTTGTCAGACATCGTGAGCTCAGTAATTTAAGTACTTCCGGGGACCGGAAACGATATAGCAAGTGCGCGCTTGCGCGCTACCGCCGCTACAATCCGCGCCCTCGCCGATGCGCATCTTCCAGATCCTCGAATTCAACCAGTTCAACACCGGATCGGTGCACCAGATGTTTCAGGCGGCAGCCGGTCTGCGCGAGCGGGGGCATGAGGTCACCATCGTCAGCCGCCCTGACGATGTGATGGAAGAGAAGACGCGCGCGGCGGGGGTCGCGTTCGCCGGCCTGCCGATGCGAAGCGGGTTCGACGTCGTCAGCGCCTGGAAGCTTGGGCGCCTTTTTCGGGAGATGAAGCCGGATGTCGTTCACGTGCACAAGGGAGTGGCCCATTCGCTGGCGCTGGCCGCCACGTTCATGCAACCCGTCGGGGCCTTCGTCGTCAACCGCGGCGTCTCCTTCCCGCTCGATCTCTGGAACCGCATCAAGTACCGCACGCGCCGCGTCGATCGCATCGTTACCGTCTGCGAACAGATCAAGCACGTGATCGTCGACAGCGGCGGCCTGCCGGCGGAGAAAGTCGAAGTGGTCTACGCCGGGACCGACGTCACACTCTTCGATCCGGCGAAATGGGATGCCAGAACGTTCCGCGGCGAGAAAGGGATCGCCGGTGACGCCTTTCTTCTCGCCCAGGTCGGTGTACGCGAGTGGAAAGGGTGGAGAGAGCTGATCGACGCGATCGCTGCCATCCTTCCGACGCATCCGCATGCTCATCTCGCGCTGATCGGCTGCCGCGATGAGAGCGAGCGCGAAGAAGTTGGTGCGTACGCGAAGGAGCGGGGAATCGCGGACCGCGTCACGCCGGTCGAGTACCGGGACGACATGCCGAATGTCTTCGCCTCGTGCGACCTCGTCGTCGACGCCTCATGGGCCGGCACCGGCATCACCGGCACGATCCGCGAGGCCATGGCCATGCGCAAGCCGGTGATCGCCACCGACTGCGGCGGCAACCGCGAGCTCGTCTCCTCGCCGGAGGTCGGCTGGCTGATTCCGGCGAAGGAGGTCACGGCGCTCGCCCGTGCCATCGCCGAGGTGATCGACGATGAGCCGCGAAGAACGAGGGTTGCCGCGAACGCGCGAGAACACGTCATCCGCGGGTTTTCGAAGGAGTTGCGGATCACGCGGCTGGAGACGCTGTACGGGGAGATCTGCGGTCGATGACGAACGCGGTATCGAACTGTCACAAAAACAGGCGTAGCGCCGGTGGCGCTACGCCTGTCCCAGATTATTCGGTGACGTCTCGCAGGGCCTGTTCAAACCGGTCCGCGACGTCCTCGGGCTCGTTGTTCTTTATCGGAAGAAAACCATGCGCGCCGGCGGGCGTCGGGGTTGGTTTCGGGGTCGAGGCGGCCGGTTTGCGGTGGTTGATCGTTTTCTTCACCGCGCTCGACATCTGATCGACATAACTCTGCAACTCGGCACCGTCCGGCTGCCGGACCACATGCTGTGCCCACCTGTAAGTCTGAAGCGCCTGAACGGCGGCAGCGGCCAGCATGTTGTCGATGGTGAACTCGAGGTCGGCGGCAAACTCACCGATCTGCTTTGCCAGCGGAAGGATCTGATCGCGGTACTGCAGTGCAAGCTGACCGGCATGGATGTCGAACATGGCGCGGTCCTTCGCCTTCGGTACCGAGGAAGAAACGTTGATCGTCGGTACGATCGATTCGCTGCCGAATTTCGCGCTCGCCGCGATCCGCCTGACCTGGCGCGCGTCGAACTTCATAAGATCGGGCACGGCTGTCTGCAACGTTCCGATAATGTTGCGAAGCTCCGCCGCGATCGCGTCGGCTGTTGTGGCGGCGAGGACCGCCGGACTGTCGGGAGTGGGTGTAGGGCTCGGGGTGACTGTCATGTCATATCTCCTTTCATCAACTACGCGTCTCCGTGAAGGTTAGGGGCGACCGTTTGGCCATGCCTGGCCTGTCATTTTCACGCCGCGGCGGCGCGCCGCGCCGTGGTCTGAATCGATCCGACTCAGGTTAGACGCATCAGCCCGGCAAAAGGTTCCACACTGCTGTCGTTGCGGAAACAGCAAACTATAGATTGCTGATACCGGTATTTGCCGTTCCGACGCCGCATCGGATTGTTCCGGTACCGGTCCAAATTGGTCCGAAATCGCATCAACTTGGATCGATGCCGCTCCAGCCGGATCGAAATCGCTCCAGATTGGATCGATGCCGCTCCAGCCGGACTGAATTCGCTCCAGATTGGATTGAAATCGCTCCAGATTGGATTGAAATCGCTCCAGATTGGATGGAATTCGCTCCAGATTGGATTGAATTCGCTCCAAATTGGATTGAATTCGCTCCAAATTGGATTGAATTCGCTCCAGATTGGATCGATACCGCTCCAGCCGGATCGAAATCGCTCCAAATTGGATCGATGCCGCATCAAATTAGACCGATACCGCATCGAGCTGATGAAGCCAAACCTAGTTGTGTGGCTCGACCCGTATACGCCGCGACGCGATAGCAGCGCCTGCGAGAACTGCGAGCGCCAGGACGAGCGCTTCGACGGCCGCCGGAACCCAATACGAGATCCCAGGGTGCCGAAAGAACCCCGCGCAGTGAGTGATCGCCGCATAGCTCCCCAGGACGACAAGCCAGGTAACAGGTAGATAGCTTCGCAGCGTTGCCGTGAGCTACTGCACCTGCGATGGCGGCTCGAAGCTTCGCCCTTCTTCGTCCGCCGTCACGTACTCGCGAACGTACCGGACGAGCTCCGGAGTCGCGGAACGTCCCTGAACGGCTTCGCGAAGAAAGGAGAGTGCCGTGCTGAGATGAAGTTTCGCACCTGCACTGGCAAACGTCTCAGCCGCTTCGCCGGCCATCGCGCCTGCCTCGTCCCATTCCTCGAGTCGCAACAGTTCCTCGGTCAAGGAGAGCTTCACGAAGCCGGCATCGGCGAGCATTCCGAGCGCTTCGAATGCGGCAGCCGCACCCCGAAGCCGTGCCAATCCGCGCTGCGTATCGCCAACTAGCAGATCGATCGCCCCAAGCGTCCACTCGGTACGGATGATCTCCGACTCGGATCCGAGCGCGCGATAGAGCCGTTGGGCTGCGTAAGAGTAGGTGATTGCCTCACCGTAGTTGCCGAGGCGGCTGTGGCAAACCGAGATGTTTTTCGTGACAGATGCCACCATCTGTGGGTCGTCGACCCGTTGCAATTGCTCGGCGATGAGCAGGTAGACGCGAAGACCCTCGGCGGTCTCCCCTTGCTCCGTGTGTGCGATCGCCTCGAGATTCCGCGCGTGAATCACCCGCTTCACATCGCCATATTCTGCGAAGCGCTGGCTTGCATCGCGCGCAGTCTGAATCGTCTCCGCAAAACGGCCCATCTTGAAGAGCACAGTGCCGCGCGTGTAGATGATCTGCGCCAGCATGAAGCCGCCGGTGGCGATCTCGTCCGCGAAGCGCTCTGCCGTCACGGTAGCACTCAAGGCTTCGTCGTACCGACCTAGGATCCGTAGTGCGTTCGCACGGTTCTTCCAGATCTCGCTCCGGCATTCGATCTGCCCGGTTGGGTCGTTGACGCGAGGAGCAATTGAATCGGCGGCGTCCAGGAGCATGAGCGCGTATGACGGTCGACGATCGAGCTCCGCGATTGCGGCGTCGATGATGAGTCTCATCAGGCTTTCGGTCGCCGCCTCGGCGTGCGCAACGAAGTACGCGGGCCATGTCTGCACAGGTCGCGAGAGAAGTACCGCAAAGTTGTGTTCCGCGGAGAACTTCTCGTCATCGGTCCGATCCGTATCCGCGAGAATGTCCACAATTCTTGGACGCTCGCTGTCCGGTGTGGCGACTTCCCTCCACGTTTCGGGCGCCGCGACGGAACACAGGAACGCGCGAAGTTCGCGCAATCGACCGGTACAGGAAACGCACGATGCGACCCCAGTCTCGACCGCCGCGACCTTCACGCTGTCCTCGTTCTCATCGAGGTACTCCAGAAGATCCTTCGTCGTGTAGTGGCGATGGCCGCTCATGCGCTCGTTCTCCGGAGCCGGTTGAAGGCAGCACGAGCGGCGAGGAGACATTTGGAAATGAGGTTCTTCGCTGAGCCTCGCGCAAGCGATGTTATCGCGGCGATTTCTTCCAGCGTATAGCCCTCGCTGTAGCGCTTGCGGAGAACATCGCGGCATCGCTCCGGAAGACTGCGCAACACGTCGGCCAGAAGCAAACGGGTGATCGCTTCGTCCGCAACGGAGGTCGGGTCGACATACTCCTCGATGTCAGGCGGAAGCTCCTCGCCGCGGTGCTTGCGCCAGTAGTAGCGGCTGGCGTTACAGACTCCGCCGATGAGCCAGGCACGCTCGTCGATCGGACTCCGAGCGACCTTCGACTCGTGCCGGATGAAGGAGACGAAGACATCGTGAATGATGCCGGAGACTTCGTCGGTTGGGATTTTGAACCGGCGGGCAGCGATGAAGCGGAGCAGATCGTAGTGTGCCCGGTACGCGGCTTCCGCGCGTTGCGAGCGGAGCATCTGTTCGGCGTTCAGCATGTAGGCCATCACAAGCGCGCGCGGAGAGAATCAACGCAGCATCGTCATCTGCCACAATAACGTATCCGTCCTTATCCATCCTTCCCACTATGTTAGATGTGACGATTTCGGCAAACTGGTCATCCCTCAAAGAGAAGAGGGTCTCTCCCCGGATTGATCGCCACACATAAACGCTGAGTGGAGGAGAGAAAAAGAGTGAAGGATCTATGTTTGACCGTGAGAGCCTCATCGCAGTCGTCATCCGTAGAATCATCCGCGACATGCGCTAGGCAGAGCTGAATGATCGATTCGCTAATCCGCGTTCTAACATCAGCGGCTTGCCACTCTCGGCATGCGAACGGAGCCACACGATGATTCTCCATCGCGCCGCAGGACCCATACGTCAGGCGCTCGCGTACTTCCACGCGACCCGGAACAGCCGAACGACTGCTTATCGGATACGTCTCGCGCCGCGTCTCCCTTGGCGGCTACGCGGCAGAGCGTCGGGACTCTTCGGTCTGCCGACGCGGGAACGGGTTGCTGACCTGCTCGCCGATGCCATGTTGCTGATGGGTGAAGCAATGGATATGTGCGAGACCGAACGAGCCGCGCCGCTGGAAGCCGCTCGTCTCGCGGCGCAGATTCGCTGTATTTCCGACCAGGTGAACCTTCTCATGAAAACGATTTCCGACTGAATGCGTGAGAGGAGCGGAAGGACATGACTGTTATGGCGGCTGGCGGCCGAACCTCACCTCGAAAGGCACACATGCAGTTCCTCGTGCCACTTGCCTTGAAGCGGAAATGATGGACCGGACAATCTCTCTCTGCATCTCGCCGCCAGCCGCAACCCGTCCGCTCCGATCACGCTCGCCGAGGAGTGAATTCGATGCCAATGGAACTCGACACGCAGTTCGACCGATGGTTGCGCGCCCACGGCGTACGGTCGGCCCGGCTGGCGCGGAAGGCGAAGCTCAGCAGGCCGACGATCCTCCGCATGCGAAAGGGCAGTCTCGGCAGGGCCGGAACGAGAGACAGGCTCGTCGCGGCGTGTTCAGCCCTCGTTGGGCGACGGGTCACGGAAGCAGAGCTCTTCGGGATTCAGAGCCAATGAGCGGCGGGTATTCCGCCGTTTGCGGCACTCCATCAGTGGATGGCGCAAGGCATTCGACGATCGGCAACTTGAGTGACCGCACCTTGGAGCGTTCATGCGACACATTGTTGGCTTTCTTCTTCTCTCGGCTCTTGGACTCCACACCGCCACCGCTGCTGGACGCCCAATTCGATCGGTCAATGTCGATCGGCAGTCTCTGAATGTTGCTGCAGCGGAGAGCGCCACAGTCACGATCGACTTTGGTCAGGCAGGACGAGCATCGGTCGTTATAGTCGACCGCGACGGCTATCCTGTCCGCGCTCTCCTCAATGCCCAGCCCGCAAGCGGCTCAGTCACGCTTCATTGGGACGGCCGCGACGACAGCGGCCGATTTGTCGCTGATGAGGCGTATTCGCTCAAGATCGACTGGCGCGGCCCTGGGGGAACGGACACGTACTTTCCGGCGAATGAGCCTGCGGCAATGGGTGCGATCGAAGCACGTTCGTACGATCGGCGGGCGGCAACACTCGCCTACAACCTCTCTCGCGCATCACGCGTTCACATCCAGGCCGGGACCGCCGCGGTCGATCCGAAGACCAAGAAGCTCGTGGGACCGGTGATGAAGACACTCGTCAATCGCGAACCGCGAGTGAGTGGAACGATTGCCGAGCATTGGAACGGATATGATGAGAGCGGCTGCATCTTCATCCCGGACCTCGAAGATTTCGTCGTTGCTATCGCCGCGACGCCGCTGCCGGAGAACTCGATCGTCACGTTCGGTAACCGGCAGCGTCGGTTTGTCGACACGCTCAGCCTTCGCAGCGGGGCTTCGCTGTTCACAGACCGTCAGCACCGAAAGCACCACGCCGGGCTTACCACTGCCGATGATGTCTCGCCAGCACTTGTGATCGAACCGCTGAATGCGGCGTGGTCGGCGGCCGAGCGCGCGTGGATCATGAACGGAACCCGCGCGCTCCGGCTGCGGCTCAGGGTCGAAGGACCGACCGCCGCAGCTTTTCGGCGACACCCGGCGACGGTTGAGCTTTTTGTCGACGGGCAGAGCATCGGCACCCCGTCGCGGAAGACGAGCGATGTGGTTGAAGTCCCACTCCATCGAGGCCGAAACGTCTCGCGGGTCTCCATCAACTGGAACAGCGATTGGGGGCCGGTCGCGGCGAACACCATTCAGGTCCGCGTTGACGGACCTGCGCCTGCCGCTGGAGGTGGGAAATGACACGGCCGGCTACCGCCGGCCAGGACGAGAAACGCAACGTCGCGTGCATCCGCGGAGTGCGCGTTTGGGCAGTTGTCGCTGTTATCCTGTCGGCGACCGCGGCGGGCTATGCCCAGACGTTCACGATCACGCCCTCGCAGGTGTTCGTGGTTGAGTGTCAGGAGACATTCGTCACACTGAGCGGCAGCAATCTGAGCGGCGCATCATCGACGCTCGTCGACTTCGCGGGCAACAGTCAGGTTTTCGAGCTCGCGCCGAACACCTCCACGCCTACCCAGCTCCAGGTGTGGATTCCGATGGCTGTTGCAATGAACGTGGGCCAGTACTCCGTCACAATAAAGACCACCGATGCGGGCGGCGCCACGACAACCATCGGGCCTGTAGTCTTGAGCGTTGTCTCCCGTACGGGCGGCGCTGCGCCGGTACCTTCCCTTCCTGAAGTGGTCGTCGCCGATGCGACATCGTCGTCCGGGGCTTTCGTCACCTTCGATGTGCAGGGCGCGAGCTGCGACCACGCATCCGGCTCGCTCTTCCCGATCGGCACGACGACCGTCACCTGCTCGGTCACGAACGGCTTCGGCACCGGAACCAACTCCTTTTCCGTGGTCGTGAACCCGTTGTCCGGTACTCCTCCGATTCTCGCCATCCCGGAGATCGTGGTCGCGGAGGGAACCTCGCCATCCGGAGCCAACGTAACGTTCGATCCCGCCGGCGCGACCTGCGATCGCGCGTCCGGTTCGCTCTTTCCGATGGGCGACACCACGGTGACCTGCACACAAACGAACAGCTTCGGCACGTCAACGGGCAAGTTCCTCGTCGTCGTGACCGACACCATCCGCCCGGTTCTCTCGCTTCCCTCGAACGTCAGCACGGGTAACCCCGTGGTCACCTACACGGCAACCGCCACGGACAACAGCGACGGCGCGATTACGCCCGCGTGCAGCCCGGCGTCGGGCTCGACGTTTCCGAATGGCTCGACGGTCGTGCTATGCATCGCAACTGACTCGCATGCGAACTCGGTCTCGGGAAGCTTCACCGTCACGGTGACTCCTCCGACGCTCTCCGACTTCACGGCGTCGCAGAACATCTATCAACTGAACCCGGCCGCGGCAGGGTCGGTCACGTACACCTCGAATGTCCCGCTCACGCTCACGGAGACGCTCACGATCCGGTCCGAGGCGACCGGTGCCACGGTGAGAACACTCGTCAATGCGGTGCGAACGGCAGGGAGCTATCAGGACGTCTGGAACGGAACAAATGACAGCGGACAACTGGTCCCTGACGGTACGTATCGCTACTTCGTGACGGTATCGGCGAATGGCACGACGGTAACGTGGGACGACGGAACCCACTTCATCGGAACGACGCAGACGCAACTTCAGTATCCGAAGTGCCGCAATTCTTCCGGTGGCCTCGTCCCCTGTAACGACAGCAGTATCAACTTCGACCCGTACACGAACATGCCGCTTCGGATCAACTACTGCGTCGGCGACGGAGATCCTCCGGCGTGCAGCGGAACCACGCCGTACGTTGTCATCATCAAAGCCCCGACGATCACGGAGACCGACCCCGGTTGCAACTCATGGGATTGCGTGATGAGCGCCTACCAGTCGAGCGGCGCTCATGAAGAGGCGTGGTACGGGACGGGCGTGAGCGGCTCCTTCCTGGCCGCTAATGCGGTCGGCGTGACAGTCATCCGTCGCAACGACATCTGGCCGCGGAATCTGACGCTCGTCTACGGTACGGCGCCGGCTGTCTCGAACTTTACGATCTCGTCGCCGATATTCAACCCGGCGGCGGCGCCGAACGTGACGACCGGCGAGACGTTCAGCATGACCGTGACGACATTCCAGTCGCGCTCCGTGGTCTTGACGGGCCAGTTCAAGAACGTCTCCTCTGGCTCCGTATTGCGGACCTTTACGACCGCTTCGCAGCCGGCAGGCCAGGTGACGCTGAACTGGAACGGCCGGGCCGACAACGGCGCGTGGGTCACGCCGGGTTTGTACGAAGCCACAATTACCGTGACAGACACCGCCGGAGGCTTCGTAGTTCTGAAGCCTCTCATCACAGTGCGTTATGAATGAGGATTCTATGATCGTCCGATTCGTGCGTATCTTCACCTCGGCGGCGTTCTTAATGCTGCTTGCCGTGCCGCTCTTCGCCAGTTTCTGTGTACCGGGAACAAGGCCTCCGCAGTCCCCGCCGCCCGACCCGCCTCCCCCGGTCTGTGAGCCGAAGGCATGCGACAAATGTTCAAAGTCGCCGTGCTACCTCGCCACCGGAACGTATGTGAACGATTTCGTCGACCTGCAGATACCGACAGCCGGCATGTACCCCCTGACGGTTTCGCGCCGCTACGATAGCAGCCGGCCGGCCGATGGCCCGCTCGGGGTGGGGTGGTCGTCGAGCCTCACGGCTCATCTCTACTACGCGACGTACCTGGTTTCAGCGCCAAGCACCTATTCCTATGAAGCCGACGTCGTCATGCCGGATGGGGTGATCTATCGTTTCACAACCGGCGGTGGCAGCGGGTTCACGCCACCCTTCGGGCGCTACGACTCGCTGGTGAAGAATGCCGACGGAACGTACTCCTTGACGCCGCAACATACGCGCTCCGTCTACCGCTTCAACGCGGACGGCTCGCTCGCTTCGCTCACCGACGACTATGGCAACGTCATCACCTGCACGAACGATGCTTCCGGACGCATCCAGCGCATGGCGGACAGCGCTGGGTCAGGCCGGTACATCGATGTGACTTGGGGTGCGGATGGCCGGATCGCTTCGCTCACCGACAGTGCCGGAAGAATTCTCAAGTACTTCTACGAGAATGGGAACGGGACGCTGAGCAGCTTTTCCGATCCAATTGTCGCGTCTGACTCTGCATCGAGGTCGACGTACTACACCTATGTTTCAGGACGCTTCGGCCCGGTCCTCAGCCGGATCGCCGATCGCTGGCACCGCGTGATCTCGGACCTCGACTGGTACTCGAACGGAAAGCTGAAGAGCTATACCGAAGGAGCATTCGACGGCTCGGCTACTTCCGCGGGCGAGAAGTATGTCTACGCATACTCGCCCAGCGCAATCGGCGGCAGCGTTACGAAAACGGACTCATTCGCCACTACGAACTATGCTTACTCCGACAGCACCACCGGGCTCGTGAACGGTCCCACGACCTCGTACGACCCGTTCGGGAATGTTGCTTCCGACTCGTCCGGCGGAGGATTCAGCTCGTACGAGTACAACAGCATGGGCAACATCCAGAAGATGACCGCTGGGGGCGTGACATGGTGGTATACCTACGACACGAATTTTCCCGACAAGGTTGTTTCGATCATGCCGAAGGACAGCAACGGCAATCCGAGGACGGATTGGGCGGGGTGGGCGTACCAATACAACGCCCCAGGCACGAACGCCCCCGGCGCACTGGCCACTATCTCTCGCATCCGCTCCGACACGACGACAAAAGATCAACTGGCTGCATACGGCTACGATGCTCAGGGCCATATGCTGTCCGTCATCGACGACAACAACCGGCTGAAGATATTCGGCTACAACGCCGCGGGCGATTTGATCTCGGTCACCGGCTACCAGACATCCTACGGCTTCGACTCGCTCGGCCGGCAAACCTCCGTGACATCTCCCGACGGACAGGTCACAACATACACATATGACGCTCTCGACCGCATTTCCTCGGTAACGCTGCCGAAACCAACCGCCAACTCGACGCTCAACTTCGTCACCACGTACAGCTACGACAATTACGATTCCGCGTCAGGTCTCGTCTTCACGACGGTCACCGATCCGAACGGACGCGTCACGAAGAGCGGACAAGATGCACTCGGCCACCTCGTGCAAGCGATAGACGCAGCCGGCAATATCACTGCATTCACGTATCAGAACAATCTCCTGAAGACGATTACCGACGCCAACGGCAACGCGACCACCTACACGTACAACACGAACCGGGAGTTGAGCGGGACGACGTTTCCTGATGGGACGAGCGAGTCCTACGTCGTCACTAATGGCGTGCTCTATTCGAAGACCGATCGCAAGGGACAGCAGGTCTCGTACTCGTACGACACGCTCGGCAGGATTCTCGCGGTCAGCTATCCAGGGATTTCCAGTTCGTCCGGAGGATGGGCCGGTCAGGTCTACCAGTACGCAGTATCGAGCCAAGGCGGAGGCCAGAACCTCGCAGAGATTGACGACCGTGGGCCGACCGCGACCACCGTCTATCAGTTCACGTACGACTCATCGTGGCGGCGCACCGTCCAAAACATCGTCGGCGCCGAAACAACGACGTACACGTATTCCGGCGGTCCGGCTCCCGGCAGCTCGCTCGTGACGGGCTACACGATCCAGCCCGCTACAGGAACCACCGGGACGACGCAGAGCGTCACGTATGGCTACGACTGGGCCGATCGCATTGCAAGCATCGCTTGGAGCTGGCTGCCTGGAGCCTTTACCATCAGCTACGTGCCAAACGGCTATTCAACGATCACGTTCCCCAACGGACAGACGCGCCTGTTCTCATACGATAATCAAGGTCGAATGACGAACGTCACCAACAAAGATCCGCAGGGGAACCTCCTCGCGTCGTTCGACTATGGGTACGACTACGATTGGCCTTCCGGAACCTACACCATGCTCGGGCAGCGAACGAGCGTGAACGTGACGGCCGTGGGCGGAGCTTTCTTCGAACCCGGCCTCACGAAGTACAGCTATGATCCGAGGTACCAACTAGCGCGGCAGGACCATCCGAATGGGACCTTCGAGACGTGGACATATGATGCCATCGGCAACCGGATCAGTTGGCGCCCCACTAACGGGACGACGGTTCCGTACACGTTTTTCAAGAACGGCACGAATCCGAACAGCGGCCAGCGCATTCGCAACGACAGCGCCGGCCCCTCAGACTACACGTACGACGCGAACGGCAATGTGACGATGAACTCCCACGGCGACACCTTCGGATGGGATTACGCAAACCGATTGACCTCTTCTCTCTCCGTGGGCTACTCCTACGACTACCTTGGGCGGCGCCGGTCGGCGGGGCCCAACGGCGTTGCGACCCGCTACATCAGTGAGGGAGCACACACCGTTGGTGAACGGAACACAAGCACGGGCGTGTCGACCGACTACCTATTCGGACCCGGAATCGACGAGCCGCTGGCCAAGCACACGGCAAACGGCGCGATTTCTTACTATGGCGTCGATGGCCTCGGGTCGATCATCCTGACGACCGATTCGTCAGGAATCATGACCAACTCGAATCGGTACACGGCCTGGGGAATCCCAGCAACTATCTCCGAGCTCTTCGGCTACACGGGTCGTGAAACCGGAGGGCCGTCGTGGTACTACCGCGCGCGTTACTACGATGCCAGCACCGGACGGTTCCTCAGCGAGGATCGCGTTGGTTCTCCTGATAGAAATTTCTATGCGTATGCAGACGGCGATCCCGTCGAGAATACCGACCCACTCGGCCTTAGCGCAAGGAAGGCTCGCTGTATCAGTTGGGCGAGCAATATTAGCGGTGCTCTGGAGGAGGCGCGACATCATAAGAATTCCGGTCAGTCTCCGCGCGACCCATGCGGTATGCTGCGACGCTATCTGCCTCAATTCCAAAAAGATCACTGCGAGGTGTATTTCCCGATGCACGGCAAACTCGCCGCAGAGTTCATGTCTCGCTTTTGTGGAGGTCCTCCAGAGTGCCCACAAGAATCTGAAGGCTCGTGGTGGAAGAAGCTGAACGACTGGCTTGACGGTGCTAAGAAATGGTTGGATGAACATCCAGTCCCAGCAATTCCACCAATGCCATTTCCAGAACCACTTCCGGTACCAGTACCTTGAAGCAAACGAAACGCCACAGAGCCCAACTGCTCATGGACCGGTTGGTTCGCGAGGGCAAGGTAAATCCGTCAATTCAGCGTCGGCTGGAGAAGATGCGAGACATTGATGATCTATTGATTGACGTCCTGAGAACTCATCCCGACGCGCTAAATCGGGAGGTCTGCGCGGCGATCCTCGGCGAACGCCGAAGCCGGAAAGCGATCCCGGCACTTCTGGCTGCTCTCTCCGATCGATCTCCTCATGTTCGAATGGATGCTCTATGGGCAATCGAAAAAGCCGCGGTGAGCATCGGTGATATCTCTGTCGCTTTGCTCCTCAACGTTGAGGACTGGCCAGAAGTACGGCGTCGTATGAAAGCATGGTGGCGAATCGTGAAAGATGATCCGTACTTCAAGTAGGGAACCTTAACAGCCCGCTGAGGTTCTGATGGCTGCTACTGTCGTTGGAGGTGGTTCGTTAACCCAAGAGAAGAGCGCATCGCGATGTAAACTGTCGCTCTCTTCTCAGTATCAGGAAGTTTTGAAGTTGCGGTGTTAATGATCTGATGAGCGGCGTCGAAAATATTCCGAATCTTTTTCTGCGTGTCTTTGACCTAGTTGCGTCGATCATCGACGTTGTAGGGCCTCGGCGGAAGGCGACGCGACTGTGGCGGCCAACAAAGAAACGCAAGTGAGGTATGGGTCTCAGCGCCGCGCCCGATTACCGTACTTTGGTATCGCCATCAAAGAACCGCAGGTACGTCGTCGTACCTCAGGCGCGTACACCATGTGTCGCGAAGAAGGTTTCCCCTGGGGTTGTGGGGGTCGCTGGCATACACGATTGCTCACGAGATGCCCATATGTGTGGAATAGGTCCAGATGTTTTTGACGTGTATCGCTTGAAAGAGTCTAGCGCAGGGTTCACTACTGTGGGATGTCATGACTAAAAGAATATCCATCGTAACCGCAACGTGCTTGCTGCTGGCCTGTGCCAGCTATGGAAGCTCGATCGATGTTACCGTAAAGTGTCACAGCGGGCCGAAATGTGACGCCCGAGGGGCGGTTGTCCTTCAGTCCGCTTCGAACAAGTCCGTGATGCGTCGCGTGAACTTCAATCCATCGAGTTTTATCATCACCGAACAGGAAGGTTCCGAGTGGGATGTGAGCCTGGAGACGAAAGGCTTCTGGGCACTCCCACAGCGAGTTGTCTTCCCGGCGGGCGGTGCGCACCGGCAATACGCGATGGATGTCTGGCAGACTGCCACATTGCAAGGTCTGGTGAAGGTCCCAGATCCGCAGCCTCCTACTCCGGTTACGGTTAGGGTTGTGGTTTCGTCGCGGCCCGACCCTCGCGCGCCGCCAGAGCTGCCGCGCGAGACATCGTTCGACTGCTCGACAGAGAAGACCGGCCAATGGAGATGCACTCTACCGGCGACACCCCTCGACATTGCGATTCGCGTCGATGGATACGCGCCTTATCACAAGTGGGACGTGAAGTTACCCGTTGCTGGTGTGATCGATCTGGGAACAGTCAAACTGGTAAGAGGGGCGTCGCTTCTCGTATGGCTGGACAGTAACTTCGCTAAGCGCGTCCAGGTTCCGGTTCATGCCCTGATACGGCATGAGTCCGCGCCTGCGGTATCAGCCGCGGCGATTCGCCTTGGTGTCCCTGTAGCGGAGGGTATATTCACAAAGAAAGGTGTTGTCCAACTAACACCGCTTGCGCCTGGCAGGTACGTCCTTGAGACGCAAGCGAAGGGCTATGCGTCCGTTCTAATTCCCGTTCAGCTTTACGCAGGGAAGGAATCGACACCACGGCGGTCAATCGCGCTGGAGCCCGCCCTCAGCGTTCGTTTCCACATCCAACCGCCCGTTGGTCCTGGCGGCATTTGGTGGCGTGTAGAGCTCTGGCGCAGCGTCGGGTTCGGGTCAGGGTCTCTGAATGCCGGCAGCGGGGTCGCTTCGCCTCAGGGTATCTTCGACGCAACGGATCAGGTAGAAGGACCCGTTCGCATTTTTCTCAAAGACTCAAAGCAAAACATTCTCGCCAACCGCGATGTCGTAATCACCGCCGGCGCCACTGACTATGAGGTCAATCTCGACGTTAGTAGCGTCTCCGGCAAAGTGACGATAGGCGATTCGTCGGTACCGTCGGCCACATTGCTTTTCGGAGGCAGCGGTGGCGTGGAAAAAATCAGAACCGCGACCGATCTGGACGGGCGTTTCACCGTCAACCTTCCGCGGCGTGGCAAATGGATCGTTGATGTCGACGCCCCACAGGAAGCAATCGCAACCACCACCGAAATATCGATCGAAAAGGACGATGTCGATATCAAGTTACCATCCACGGAGGTGTCAGGTTGGGTGCTGGATGCCAACGGCAAGCGTCTATCAGCCGTTCCTGTCACCTTGCTTTCGGCCGGACGCCCCATGGTACGAACGAGCGAAGGCGACGGCCTTTTTCGGTTTCGAGCAATCCATGACGGACCGGTTCATCTCCAGGCTAGAGATCCACGAACGCACGACTACAGCAAACGGATTGAAGTCAACGTTCCGGAGGATGGAAAGGTTGAAAACATCGAGCTTTCCCTGGAAAGTGTCAGAACGATCAAAGGGGCTGTGCGATCGAACGGGGAGCCTGTCGTGGGGGCACGCATTCATGGATACGCAATCCTGGGAGGATCGGCGCGACAGGAACAAGCGACCACGGATCTCGAGGGAGGCTTTGGGTTCGATGTGCCCAACTCGGTCAACGATGTCATCATCGTGGTCTGGTCACCTGGCCGTACGTTAGAGACCTTCGACGTGCCGACAAATCAGGACCCGATCGCTCTTGAATTGGCACCGCGCGGCGGCACCCTCAAACTGATTTGGACGTCCGGCGTCAAACCAATCAAGATCACATTTAACGACCAGCTCATTCCGACAAACGACCTGTTCGCTTGGGCGCGATCACAAGGCGCCAAGCTCGACTACAATGGTGTGCCAGGCGAGATTCCAAACGTCGCGCCCGGCAAATATCGTTTGTGCGCCGCGAGTCACTGCCAGGAAGGATTCCTTTCAATTGGCGGTCAACTGACGCTTGACACGACGCGCTGACGACAATCCTTTAGGCCTGGCGATGCAATTCTCTCTGTTCATCCAAGATGGCAAACTGCTCGCTGCTATGTCAAAGCCACTTCCTTTGTTTGATCGCTGATGTCGGCTATTCAGAATGGCCCGGACGCTCTTGCCTTTGCCGAGCTCGCCGCCGGGTGCAAGACGTCAATCTCACCTCCGGAATCCGGTCTGACGACCAGCGACGAGTAGGTCCAGGTGTTGCCGTCGTACGACGCCACGGCGTGCACGTGCGCGCTTCCCTTCGGTCCGGAGATGGGGAAGTCGATGTTGGCGCTGCCGGTGTCGTTGTCGAGACTCACCTTGCCGATGACCCACCAACCTTTCTCGATCGGTGTACCGAGGGCAGCGATCACGCGGGGATCGTTGGTCGCGCGCGTGAATGCCTGGCGGTAAACGTCGCTGCGCTTGATGACGCTGAAGACGAATACGAACAGCGCGATCACCGCGACAAACCCGAGCACGAGGATGACGCTGCAGCCGATGGCCAGCGCTTTCCAGCAGCCGCCCGACTTCTGTGGCGGCGCGGGGGGAGCGCCGGGCGGCACGGTGTAACTGCCCTGCGGCGGTGTGTACGATCCAGCGGGTGGCGGTGGCGGTGGGGGTGTCGGCGTGACGGTCATCGGAGACCTCCACCGCGGAGTCTACGCCAGAGCGCGCACGTGTTCAGCAACACTGGCCGCGAGCCCCTCCATGTCGTAGCCGCCTTCGAGCAGCGAGAGGACGCGGCCGCCGCTGTGGCGGGCCGCCGTTTCGACGATCCAGCTCGTGATCTCGCCGTATGCCTTCTCGGTGACGCGCATGCCGCCGAGCGGATCGCGGCGATGGGCGTCGAATCCCGACGAGAGCAGGATCGCCTGCGGCTGGTAGTCGTCGATAGCTCGCACGATCACCTCTTCCACTCCGCGAAGGTAGGCGGCATCGCCGAGCCCTTGTTCGAAGGGGATGTTCAGCGTGTAGCCGCGGCCGGCGCCGCCGCCGATCTCGTTCGTAGCACCGGTGCCGGGGTAAAACGGGAAGCGGTGCATCGACGCGTAGAAGACGTCGTCGCGGTCCCAGAAGAGAGCCTGCGTTCCATTGCCGTGGTGGACGTCGAAGTCGAAGACGAAGACGCGCTCGATGCCGGGCTGTTCGCGCATCCATTCGGCAACGCAGGCGATGGTGTTGAAGAAACAGAAACCCATCGGCTGAAGGCGTTCGGCGTGATGACCGGGCGGCCGGGCTACGACAAACGCGCGGTTCTCCTGGCCGTCCATCATCTCCTCGGCGGCAGTCAGCGCGGCGCCGACGGCGGTGCGCGCCGCGGAGAAGGTCTGCGACGACATCGGGTTATCGCCCGAGAAAAAATCGCGCATCCCGGATCGAGCCGCCTGGTCCAGCGCTCGCTCGTAGTCGGCCGAGTGAACTTTGGCGATGATGCGGTCTGTGTCCGGGTGATCGGCGGTCTCGCGGTTGATGCGATCCGCGAGCCCGGCGCGCTCGACGCCCGCCAGTGCCGCATCGAGCCTCGTGGCTGACTCCGGATGTCCGGCTCCGGTGTCGTGTTCGTAGAAGACGGGATTCGTGTAGATCTTCAGCATCGGCGTGGTACAACTTCCCGACTTTGCGCCGCATTCTCCAGGTGACCTCGATCGCGCTGTTGACGATTTTCTTTCTCGGGCTTTTTCTCTGGAAGAGCGACCTTCGCGATGTCTGGCGGATCATGCTGTCGACCAACCTTCTGTGGCTGGCGTCGGCGTTTCTGGTCAACTGGCTGGCTCTGATCTTTCGCACCATCCGCTGGCGGGTGCTCCTCGGCGGGCCGAAACCGCCCGGTTTCTATCCGACGTTCTTCGCCAATACAACCGGCTACATGCTCTCGACCGTGCTGCCGATCCGCGCCGGCGACGTCGCGCGCCCGGCCCTGCTGTCGCGGCGCACGAACGTTCGCTTTTCAGAGGCGCTGGGGACCGTGCTCACCGAGCGCATTCTCGATCTCTTCAGCATCCTTGGGATCTTCATCTGGTTCTGCATTCTCCGCTGGAACAGCTTTCCGAATAACGCCGGTGTCGTTCATGGCGGCGCCATCGGCTGCACGGTGGTGCTCGCCCTGCTCATCCTCCTGCTGGTGAGCCTTTATTTTTTCGGCGGCGCCGTCCGGCGGATGCACGGGACGGTCGGCCGCATCCTGCCGAAGCGATTCCGCGAGCCGTGGATGAAGTTCTTCGACGCCTTCGCCAGAACGTTGTCCATCACGGAACGGCCGGGGGACTTTTTCACGGTCATTTTTGCCACCGCCGCGGTCTGGGTCTGCCTGACGGCGCAGTACTCGCTCGTTTTCATCGCCATGCATCACCCATTGCCCTACGACGCGACGTTCTTCATCAGTGGCGTGACGACGATCGGCGTGGCCATCCCGACGCCGGGCGGCGTCGGCGGCTTCCACAAGCTTTGCCAGTGGGCGTTGACGTCGTTCTACGGTTTTGACATCGACAGCTCCGTGGCCCTCGCGTTGTTGATGCATCTGGTCGGCACCGTTCCGGTCGTCGCCACCGGCGTGACGCTCTTCGCCCGTGAGGGTCTCCGCTGGCGCGACCTCAGGCGGGAAGCCGAAGATGTGGCGGGCGACACGCCCCCGCAGTCGTGATATACGGCGTCCCGATGCGATGCCCGTTCTGCGGCAACACGGAAGACCGTGTCGTCGACTCTCGCGAGAGCCGTGAGGCGGATGTCATTCGCCGCCGGCGTGAGTGCACGAAGTGCGAGCGCCGCTTCACCAGCTACGAAAAGATCGAACAGATACCGTTCCAGGTCGTCAAGCGCGACGAGCGCCGTGAGCCGTATGACCGATCCAAACTGATGCGCGGCCTGCAGGTGGCCTGCCGCAAACGTCCGGTCCCGCAGGAAACACTCGAGCGGCTGGCGGATGCGATCGAGGCAGCCATGCAGGATTCCAGCGAGCGGGAAGCGTCGAGCAAGGTCATCGGAACGATGGTCATGCAGCGCCTTCGCGAGCTCGATCCGGTGGCCTATGTCCGTTTTGCCTCGGTGTATCGAAGATTCGAAGATGTGGATGCATTTGTGAAGGAACTGCATCAATTGAGGTAGCACCGTGCGACCGCGATACAAGGAACACTCATTGCAGAGGATGCTTCCCCCATTGAGAGGCTGAGATGACCGACGCGACCGAAACCGCGAAAGAAGAAGCGATCAAAATCCCCGACGTCCTGCCGGTTCTGCCGCTGAAGGACCTCGTCATTTTTCCGTTCATCATCGTTCCGCTGTCGGTGTCGCGGGAGAAGTCGATCAACGCGGTCGATCAGGCGCTGGCCGAGAACCGCGTCATCATGCTGACGGCGCAGAAAGACTTTCAGAACGAAGACCCGGCCGAAGACGATCTTTATCGCGTTGGAACCGTGGCCATCATCATGCGGATGCTGAAGCTGCCGGACGGCCGCATCCGCATCCTCGTGCAGGGACTGAGCCGCGCCCGGATCGACTACTTCATCCAGACCGCGCCGTTCTTCAAGGCAAAGATCACCCGCATCGAGGAGACCACCACCAAGGATCGGGGACTCGAGACGGAAGCCCTCATTCGCGCGGTAAAACAAAACCTCGACCGTGCCGTCGGACTCGGCAAGAACATCAGCCCCGAGGTCATGGTCATCGCCGCCAATCTCGACGACCCGGCGCGGCTCACCGACCTGGCCGCGTCGAACCTCGACCTCAAGCTCGAAGAGGCGCAGCAGATCCTGGAGACGATGGATCCGGTCGAGCGCCTGAAACGAGTCAATGACCTCCTCTCGCGCGAGATCAATCTCCTGACCATGCAGCAGGAGATCTCCTCGGCGGCGCAGGGGGAGATGAACAAGTCGCAACGCGAGTACTTCCTGCGGCAGCAATTGAAGGCCATCCAGTCCGAGCTCGGCGAAGGGGAAGATGTCGCCGAGGACGTCGAGAATTACCGCAAGAAAATCGAAGAAAAACAGATTCCGGCGGAGGCGCGCGAAGAGGTCGAGAAGCAGATCAAGCGGCTGGAGCGCTCCCATCCCGATTCGGCGGAGACGTCGATCATCCGCACGTACCTCGATTGGATGACCGGCCTGCCGTGGGGTCAGATGTCGGCCGACAATCACGACCTCGAACGCGCCCGCAAGATCCTCGACGAGGATCACTACGATCTCGAGAAGATCAAGGAGCGCATCCTGGAGTATCTGGCCGTCCGCAAACTCCGCGGCCAGAAGATGAAGGGCCCCATTCTCTGTTTCGTCGGGCCTCCCGGCGTCGGCAAGACCTCTCTCGGCCGTTCGATCGCCCGCGCGCTCGACCGCAAGTTCGTCCGCATTTCGCTTGGCGGCGTGCGCGACGAGGCGGAGGTCCGCGGCCACCGCCGGACCTACGTCGGTGCACTCCCCGGCCGCATCATTCAGGGCATCAATCAGGCAGCGACGTCGAATCCGGTCTTCATGCTCGACGAGGTCGACAAGATCGGCGCCGACTACCGCGGCGATCCATCGTCAGCGCTCCTGGAAGTGCTCGATCCGGAACAGAATTTCTCGTTCCGCGACCATTACCTCGGCGTTCCCTACGACCTCTCGAACGTGATGTTCATCGTCACGGCGAACGTGCTCGACACGATCCAGCCGGCCTTTCTCGACCGGATGGAAGTGATCCGCCTTTCGGGCTATACGGATGAGGAGAAGCTGTCGATCGCCAAGCAGCATCTGATCCCGAAGCAGATGGAGGAGAACGGCATCAAAGAGACGCCGGTGGTCTGGACCGACTCCGGCATCATGCGCGTCATCACCGGCTATACGAAGGAAGCAGGCCTCCGCAATCTGGAGCGCGAGATCGGGACCATCTGCCGCAAGATCGCGGTGCAGGTTGCCGGCGGCAATCAGGCGGAGAGTTACCGCATCACCGACGGCTCGGTCGAAAAGTACCTCGGGCCGATGAAGCATTTCGCCGAGGAGTTGCTGGAGCGCGATCAGGTAGGCGTGGCCACCGGTCTGGCCTGGACCGCGGTCGGCGGCGACATCCTGTTCATCGAGGCGCTGGCGGTGAAGGGCAAAGGGAAGCTGGTCCTGACCGGTCAGCTCGGCGATGTGATGAAGGAGTCGGCGCAGGCGGCGCTCACCTACGCGCGCGCCCACGCCGACGAGCAGAACATCCCTTCCGATTACTTCGAGACGCACGACATTCATATTCACGTCCCCGCCGGCGCGATTCCGAAAGACGGACCCTCGGCGGGCATCACGATGACGAGCGCGATCATCTCGATGATCACCGGCCGCCCCGTGAAGCGAAATGTGGCCATGACCGGCGAAGTGACCCTTCGCGGTGACGTCCTTCCGATCGGTGGCCTGAAAGAAAAGGTGCTGGCCGCCCGCGCGGCGAAGATCAACACCGTGATCATGCCGAAGCTGAATGAGCGCGATCTGATCGACGTCCCGGAGCCGATCAAGCGCGACATGCAGTTCTACTTCGTCGAGCACGTGGAAGAGGTGCTCAAGATCGCCCTGCTCGACCGGAGTGCCGCCGATCAGAAGACGACAGAGCGCGTCGGCCGGGAGTCCAAGACGCTCCCCGAGCCGGAGCCAGCGCCGGCGGTGATCGAGGTACCGGTGGCACAACCCGGCTAGGCCGGCACGGCCGGCGGCGCTGGTTGCCCAAGGCTCGGCCACCATCTCCGCTCGATCGTTCTGCCGCGCAAGCACTTAGCCGAGACCGCGCTACCCAGGAACCATTTTCGATAGAATCCACACCATGTCCGAAAATCAGCGCGAGCAGGCGAAGGGCAAAGGTTTCTGGGACGGCGGAGCGCAAGGCCACGGTACGAACAAAGAGTCGTCCGGCCGGCCGAGCGGCTTTCCCGGCAAGCGGTCGCCCTCGCGGACCGGATATCGCACCGACATCGAGTTTCCGCCCGAGACCGACGAGCCGTCGGACGACTAAATCCGCCGTGCGCGCCGGAACGTAACATCAACGCCGCGCCATGACCGCCGCAATGAACACGAGCTTCGAACCCAGCTCGCTGCTGCCTGCCGTCGCACACGGTGATCTCACCGCGTTCGAGCAGCTCTACGACCGTCATTCATCGACTCTTTATGCCCTCCTTCTCCGCATCCTCGCCAACCCGGACGACGCTCAGGAAGTTCTGCAGGAGACCTTCGTGAAGGCGTGGACGAACGCGAAGATGTTCGATGCCGTTCGCGGCAGCGACGTGGCCTGGCTGATCTCGATCGCCCGCAGCCGCGGCATCGACCGGCTCCGCTCCCGCAGGATTCGCGGAGACCGTGAAGACGAGGCCGGTCGGGAGCTGTCGTCGAGCTTCGGTTTCGTGGAGAAGAGAACGGGAGCGGACGACGCCATCCAATCCGAGGAGCGCCGCGCGGTGCGTGGTGCGCTCGCGGAACTGCCGGAGGCGCAGCGGGCCGCACTGGCGCTGGCGTATTTCGAAGGTTTGTCGCAGTCGGAGATCGCAGAGAAGCTGGGCGAGCCTCTCGGCACCATCAAGACCCGGATGCAACTGGGGATGAAGAAGTTGCGTGAGAGCCTGAAGGCGTTTCGATGATGACGGCGATGAAAAGCCACGCGGAGCTCGAATCGATTGCCGCGCTCGACGCGATCGGTGCAGCGACCGCGGATGAGGCAAGCGCCTTCCGCGTGCATCGGGCATCGTGCTCCGACTGCCGGCGAGCCCGCGACGAGTACGAGGAGGCGGCGACGCTCCTGGCGCGCGATCTCGATCCGGTCACCCCTCCGCCCGCATTGCGCGATCGGATCTTCCTGGCCATCGACGGGCAGGACGAGAGCGACAACGTCGTCGACGCGCGCGATCGCTTCGGCAGCAGGCGCTGGTGGATGGTGGCTGCCGCTCTTTTCCTGGCGCTGTGGGGCTGGCGCGAGCTTTCGGTTCGCGTCATCCGCGAAAAGGCCACGATCAGCGAAGCCGAGATGCGGCGGCTGGCGGGCGAGAATCAGCTCCTCACGGCGCGCAACGAAAAGCTGAGCGCGGAGATGGCGGCTCTGGCCTCGCAGGACACGCGCACGATCTCCCTCACCGGCCAGCAGGTCTCGCCGTCGGCATCGGCGAAGGTCTTTCTCGAGCCGAAGCAGCGCCGTGCCGTCGTCTTCTTCTACAACCTCCCCGCCAATCCCACCGACAAGAGTTACCAGCTCTGGATCCTCCGCGGCGATCAGCCGAAGCCGCAAAGCGCCGGCGTGTTCGACGTGACCCGGTCCGGCGGCGCGTCCATCTCCATCGAGAATCTCCCGCTGGCGACGGAGATCAAAGGCCTGGCCGTGACGCTCGAGCCGAGGGGCGGCGTCGCACAACCGACGAACACCAATTTCTTCGTGGCCGGAAGCACATAGACGGCATGGCTGATCTTTCCCTCGACCCAACGACTACGGCGCTCATCGTCATCGACCTGCAGCGGGGCATCGTGGCGCGGCCGGCGGCGCCGCATTCGTCATCCGAAGTCGTCGAGCGCTGCGCGAAGCTCGCGGAGGCGTTCCGGCGTGCGAAGGCGGTGGTGATCCTCGTGCATGTCGGTTTCTCGGACGACGACGGCGACCGTCTCAAGCCGGCGGCAGACAGCGCTCCTCCCGCGGGTCCGATGCCGTCCGACTGGAGTGAGATCGTGCCGGAGATCGGGCCGCACCCCGGCGACATCGTCATCGTCAAGCGGCAGTGGGGCGCGTTCTACGGCACGGGTCTCGAACTGCAGTTGCGCCGCCGCGGCATCCGCACCATCGTCTTCGGCGGCATCGCCACGAACTTCGGCGTCGAATCGACCGCGCGCGACGCGTACGAGCGCGGTTTCGAGCAGATCTTCGTCGAAGATGCCATGTCGGGGCTGACAGCCGGAGCTCACGAATTCGCGGTGACGACCATCTTCCCGCGCATGGGCCGCGTACGGTCAACCGGTGACGTGCTGGCGGCGATCAAAGCCCGATGATGTTGTAGCCGCCGTCAACGAACATCACCTCGCCGGTGATGCCGGCCGACATCGGAGAGAGCAGAAAGAGCGCGGCGTTGGCGATCTCTTCGAGCTCCACATTGCGGCGCAGTGGCGCACGCTCGGCATGATGCTTGAGCATGCCGGTGAAGCCTTTGACGCCGCGCGCGGCCAGAGTGTTGACCGGCCCCGCGGAGATGGCATTGACGCGGACGTTCTTCGGGCCGAGGTTCGCAGCGAGGTACCGGACGCTCGCCTCCAGCGACGCTTTGGCCACCCCCATGACGTTGTAGCCCAAAACCGCTTTTTCCGCGCCGTAGTACGTCATGGCCAGGACCGCGCCGCCGCCTGATTTCTCGAAGAGCGGCAGCGCCGCACGTGTCAGGCAGACGAGAGAGTAGGCGGAGATATCGTGTGCGGTCTTAAAACCTTCGCGCGATGTATCCACGAAGTCGTTCTCCATGTCTTCGCGCGGCGCGAAGGCAACCGAATGGACGAGTGCATCGAGTGCTCCGAACGTCTCGCCCACCTCTTTGAATACCGCCTCGACCTCGGCATCCAGCGTAACGTCACAGGGGAGGATGAGCGATCCCGGCATCGATACGCAGAGCTCCTCGACATTCGCTTTCAGCCGCTCTCCCTGATACGTGAAGGCCAGCCGCATCCCTTCTCGCGACAGTGCCTGCGCGATGGCCCAGGCGATGGAGCGTTTGTTGGCGACCCCAAAAACGATCCCGGTCTTTCCTTCCAGCAGCGGCATGCTTGTCCCCTTCGGGGGCGATCATAGCAAGTCACCCTGCCATCGACAGGTGCGAGAAAAACGTCTGCGTCGTCCCGCACTCGCGGCAGAGAAAGTGCAGCGTGTCGCGCCGCTTCCACGGATTGGGGGCGTCGCAGACCGTGCAGAGGGTGTCTTGCTGTGGAAACGGCCGTTCGCAGTGATCGCAGGCGACAGGCTTGCCGGTGGCGTTCACGTCATCTTCGCAACTGACTTCACCGCAACTCGGACAACGCCAGCAAACAGCCATCGCAACCCCTTTCGAAAAAGATGGACGATTGGATGGCTGCAAGAATAGCAGATGAAAAAGAATGATGATTAAAGTTTTCGCGGGTCTCGCGGTCTCGCGGTTGCGGAGTTTCGCGGTGGCGTTGTCATCGAAACGCCGCGAGACCGCGTAACCGCGAGACCACGAAACCCCGCTGCTACTTCACCTTCGCCCACGCATCCTTCAACGTCACCGTGCGATTGAACACGAGGGTATCGCCGGACGAATCAGGATCGACGCAGAAGTATCCGAGCCGCTCGAACTGGTAACGCGTGAAGGGAGCTGCGCCGCGCACCGAGGGCTCGAGCTTCGCGCGCGGAACCACCTGAAGTGAATTCGGATTGAGGTCGTCGAGGAAATTGCCGCTCTCCTCCGGGTTCTCCGACCGGAACAAACGATCGTAGAGGCGCACCTCGCAATCGACGGCGTGATCGGCGGAAACCCAATGCAGGGTTGCTTTCGGCTTCCGTCCGTCCGGCGAGTCGCCGCCGCGCGTGGCAGGATCGTAGGTCGCGTGCAGCTCCACGATGTTGCCGGCATCGTCTTTCACCACGCCGGTGCAGGTGATGAAGTACGCCGAGCGGAGGCGCACCTCGCGGCCCGGTGCGAGGCGGAAGAACTTATTCGGCGGCTCTTCCATGAAGTCCTCCCGCTCGATGAGAAGCGTTCTTGCGAACGGAACCTTGCGCGTCCCCGTATCGAACCACTCCGTTTCCCCCTCGGGGTAGTTATCGATGACGACCCGTAGCGGATCTAGCACGCCCATCACACGCGGCGCGGTGGTGTTCAGATCCTCGCGAACGCAGAACTCGACCAGGCCGGCATCGATGACGTTCTCCCGCTTGGCGACGCCGACGCGCTCGCAGAAGTTGCGGATCGATGCGGGCGTGTATCCGCGGCGGCGCAGTCCGGCGATGGTCGGCATGCGCGGATCATCCCAGCCGCTGACGTGCTTCTCCTCGACCAGGCGAAGCAACTTCCTCTTCGACATCACCGTGTAGTTGAGATTGAGCCGCGCAAACTCGTACTGCCGAGGGCGCGACGGCACCGAGACGCTCTCGATCAACCAGTCGTACAGCGGGCGGTGATCCTCGAACTCCAGCGTGCAGAGCGAATGCGTGATGTGCTCGATGGCGTCTGACAGCGGATGCGCGTAGTCGTACAGCGGATAGATGCACCACGCATCGCCGGTACGGTCGTGGCGCTCGTGGCGGATGCGATAAAGCACCGGATCGCGCATGTTGATGTTCGGGGAGGCCATGTCGATCTTCGCCCGCAGCACGTGCGCGCCGTCCGGGAACTCGCCGGCTTTCATCCGCCGGAAGAGGTCCAGATTCTCGTCCACGCTCCGGCCGCGGTACGACGATTCCAGCCCCGCTTCCGTGAGCGTGCCTCGCATGGCCCGCATCTCATCGGCCGAGGAGCTGTCGATGTAGGCCTTCCCTTTCTGAATCAGCTCCTCGCCCCAGGCGTAGAGCTGGTCGAAGTAGTCGGAGGCGTGGAAAAGATTCTCACCCCAGGAGAAGCCGAGCCAGGCCACGTCGCGCTTGATCGACTCGGAGAACTCGACCTCTTCCTTCGTCGGGTTCGTGTCGTCGAAGCGGAGATTGCATTGCCCGCCGAACTCGCCGGCGATACCGAAGTTGAGACAGATCGATTTGGCGTGGCCGATGTGCAGGTAGCCGTTCGGCTCGGGCGGAAAGCGGGTGATGACGCGCTGGTACCTGCCGGCGGCGAGATCCTCGTCAACGATCTCGCGGATGAAGTCGCGCGGCTTGGATGGGGCTTCGGTGGTCATGGGGCGGGACCGTATACATCGGCGCGCGGCGAGTCAACAATGGCACAATCCCATCATGCGAAAACTTTCCATCCTCGCCGTGCTGCTTCTCGCAGCGACCGCACACGCCCAGTCGCTCGATGACGTCGTTTCGAAGGTCATGAAGGAGTACGGCGGGGAGGCCGCCTGGCAGAAGGTGACGTCGCTGCGCGAGAGCGGCACGGTCGTGCCGATGATGCGCAAAGGCGACGGCAAGATGACGCGCTTCTGGCAGAAACCGGACAAGCTGCGTTTCGACGTCACGTATCCAACGGAGCACGAGGTACGCATCGTCGATGGCGACCACGGAACCCGCAACGACAAAGAGGTCACCGGCGGATCGCTCGACGCGATGAAGCTGCAGGCAGCCCGTCTGGCGTTGCCTCTGCTTCTCGTCGAGAAGCGCGCCTCCCTTCACGACCTCGGCACGAAAGACGGCGTCCGTACGATCGAGATCCCCCTTTCGGCGTCGCTGACGTTGACGGTCAACGTCGATACGAAGACGTCGCACATCCTCCGGTCGACCGGCAAAGCGTCAGGCCTCGAGTTCGTCGTCGACTACAGCGACTTCCGGCGCGTCAACGGCCTGTTGTTTCCTTTCGCGGAAGCGGGCATGGCGCAGGGGATGCCGACCGCGAACACGAAGCTCGAGGCGATCGAGATCAACGCCCCTTCAGCGCCGCCTCCGCCTGCGGCAAAATGACCTTGACCCACTCGGCGTACATTTTTGCGCTGGGGTGGAGGCCGTCGGGCGCGACGAGCGTCGGGTCGGCGGCGGCATCGCGGGAGACCGGCGTGATGTTCGCGTAGCGGGCACCGGCTCGTTTCGTCTCCTCGGCGTTGATGGCGTTGAAGTGATCGATCTCGGCGCCGATCTTCACCCGGTCGCGGCCGGCTGCGAATGGAGTGACGCCCCAGTCCGGGATGGAGACGACGAGCACGCGCTTCGGATCGTTCCCGGCGAACGCGATGGCTCGCTGTAACAGCGCGACGAATTCCTTTCGATACTGCTCGGCATCGCGGCCGCGGTATTGATTGTTCACGCCGATCAGCAGCGTCACCAGCGCATAGGGCCCATGTGGTTTTGCCGCGTCGATGGCCGAGGACAGCTCATCCGTCGTCCAGCCCGTTTTGGCGATGATCTCCGGATAGGCGATGTCGATCCCGTCCTTGCGTAGCTGGAGCGCAAGCTGATTCGGCCAGCGGTCAGCGGCGGCGACACTCTCGCCGATCGTGTAGGAATCGCCGAGGGCGAGAAAACGGGGCGATGGCGTCATCACGAGCATGAGAACGGCGGCGAAAGCACTCAGCATCCCCGAAGTCTACCCGCGTGGCACAATGCGCGCCGTGAAACGGACCATCATCGTTCTTCTCCTCGGCTTCCTCGCTACTTCCGCGTCCGGCGCGAGTTTCCTCAGCGACGAGCAGGCGTTGCGGAGACTCGAGCGCGAGCAGGCCGTGGCCACCTACGAGGGAGACGCCGGCTGGTTCAGCGCCCACGTATCGGACGACTACGTCCTCATCACCGGCAGCGGCGCCGTGAAAACCAAGGCGCAGTTGATCGCGGAGCTCGAAAAGGGCGTGGTGATGGAGCCGTACGAGCCGGCCGACGTAACGGTTCGCATACATGACAACGCCGCCATCATCTCCGGCCGCATCCTCCGGAAGACCACCGCGGGCGCGGAGCGCGTCACTGCCGACCTCCGATTCACAGATGTCTGGATCAAGACCGACCATGGCTGGTTTTGCGTCTCGGGCCAGTTCTCTCTGGTTTCGATCAAGCGCGAGCGGGTGAAGTAAAGGGCAGCGAGGCCGTTGCTAACCTTTCAGCCTCCACGGCGTACTTACTCTGCACAGGAGGCACACCATGAAGCGCATCCGCATCGCAGGGCTCGCGGCCGTGCTTGGGCTCATATCGATTTCGGCCGCCCGTGCCGCGATCGATAGCCCCATTCACCGCAATTTCAACGTCCGTCCCGGCGGGACGATCACCATCGACGCCGACGTCGGCGATATCAAGATCATCTCGGGTGCCGCCAACGTCAGCGTCGACGTCATCCGTCACGCCAGGACGTCGAGCCGCTCGCACGCGGACGAGCTCTTCAAGGATCTCGATGTCACCTTCGCCCAGGAAGGAAACAATGTCCGAATCCGCTCGCGCTACAACCACCCGACGTCGTGGTTTCACTGGAACACCGACCTCGACGTCCACTACGTCGTCAACGTTCCGTCTCAGTACAACGTCGACCTGACGACCTCGGGCGGTGACATCACCGTCTCCGATCTGAACGGACAGGTGCGGGCCAAGACCTCGGGCGGCGACGTTTCGCTGGGGCGGATCAACGGCGTCGTCGACGCGCACACCTCGGGCGGCGACGTCTCGATGGCCGGCTCGCACGCAGACGCGATGCTTTCCACCTCGGGCGGCGACATCAAAGTCGGCGACGCGGCCGGTTCGCTCAGCGTGAAAACCTCGGGCGGGTCGATCGACATTCGACGCGCCGGATCCGACCTGAAGGCGCACACATCCGGCGGCTCGATCGAGATCGGCGATGCCGGCGGAGTCATCGACGCCTCGAGTTCGGGTGGATCCATCCGGGCACGCCTGTCGCGGCAACCGCATGGCGATTCGACGCTGTCGACATCCGGAGGAGGCATCACCGTTTCCCTCGCTCCGAATGTGGCGCTCGACATCGACGCGCACACGAGCGGCGGTGACGTCGCCTCGGATGTTCCTGTGACGATCCTCGGCAAGCAGAACGATTCGTCACTGAACGGAAAGGTGAACGGTGGCGGTCCGAAGCTCGTGCTCCGAAGCTCCGGCGGCGACATCCGGCTGCAGAAGTAATCTATCCGGCCGTGAGGATCGCCTTCGCGGCCGCACGCGCGCTGGCGAAGGCGGCGTCCGACAGGATGCCGCCTTCGTTCACCCAGTCACCGGCTACATAAAGACCGCGCACCGGCGTCACCGCGCGCATCCGCGAGGATCGGCCCTCGGGCTCGACGAGGGCGTTGGACACCGTCATCGCCGGAAGGAAACGGCGATGGACGATGAGGTCGCGCCAGCCGGGCTGCATCTCGTCGACGAGCGTTTCGAGCTCCCCCTCGGTTCCTTCGCCATATCTCATTGCGTGGAGGAGAGCGCCCCCTTTCGGCGTCAGTTGCGCCCATTTCGAATGTACCGAGTAGTAGAGCGGCTTGTCGATACCGATGGCAAAGGTGTTCCGCGGCTCGGGAAGTTTTGACAGAGCGACATCGAGGCAGGCCGCCGTTACCGCACTCGACGTTGGCCAGTCGAGGTCGGGAGCGAGCTCGCGGGCGGTGCTGGGATCGACCGCCAGAAGGACGGTTTCGGCCGGGATGCGCGTCCCTTTGTCCGGATCGGTCATGTCCGGCATCGCCAGCGACATGGTGTCGTTGCGGACATCGACTTCCAGTCCGCCGAGCTCCACCCCGCTAACCGCGCCGCCGTCGTGATGGACGTTCACGACGCGCGAGCTGGTCACGAAATTGACGCCCGACGCGACCGCCGCGCTATGCAGCGAGTCGACGATCTTCTGCCACCCTTCATCGACGTAGACGACTCCGCGGATGGCCAACCGCAACTGGGCCAGCGCCGCGCCGGCGCTCTGAAGGTCGGCCCGGTCGCTGTAGGTAGCGAGGCGGAACATAGCCTCCAGCACCTGCCGCAGGCGCTCGTCGGACGCGTTCGCGTCGATCCATTCGCGGACGGTCATCGAAGAGTAGGGCTTCGGATCGATCCGGCGTATGCGAAGCATGAGCATGGCCGCCTTCGCCTTCGCTTTCAGCCCGAAGATCGACGTCGTGAGCAGTGACCACGGGTTGCTGGGAAGCTTGTATCGCTCCTCGCCGAGCATCGCCACGCCACGCGGCTTCGGAATGCCGCCGCGGACTGGGATGCCGAGCTCACGCAGAACGTTCCAGCCGAGTCCGTTGCGGTAAAACGCATGCGGCCCGAGATTGAACCGGTAGCCGTGGCGGAGATGAGTCACCGCGCGGCCGCCGAGGTAACGGCGACGCTCGAAAATCGTCACGGTGCGTCCGGCGCGCGCCAGGTACACCGCCGCCGAAAGCCCGGCCAGACCGCCGCCGACGATGATGACGTTCTTTGACACGATTGAAGGGAGATGCTACCGCGAATTCACAGCTCGGGTGGATGAAGTGTGGCACAATTTCCTTCGGTCCAACTCCCCAGGATGAAAAGTCTGCGGCTCCACTGTTCTCGTGGCCGGCTACGGCACGAGTGCAGAAACTCGTGCATTCAATCGGAGAACGTCCTGCGCAAACTGGCGGTGTTGTGGTTGCTGCTCATTCCTGTCGCGGGATTTGCCGCGTCCGGCGATGAGTTTTACCAGCGCCTCTATCAGCGCGGGATGGCTCACTTTGCCGCCGGCGATTACGCCCATGCCTTCCTGGAGCTGCGCAATGCCGCCTTTGGATTCGTCGAGCACGTCGATCAATTCGAGACAGCGCAATCCTACGCAATCATTGCCGCCCACCGGCTCGGACACGACAACGACGCGCGCGACTCGCTGTTGCGCATCGTCTCCGCCGAGAAGATTCAGCCGCACTTCCGCTCGGTCACGCTTCCCGATGACGTGCGCGCGGAAGTCGACACGGTTGCCGCCGCACTGTTGACGGCGGAGGAGTGCACTCTCCTCGGCGTTCCCGAACGGGTACAGCAGGCAGCGGCTGCCGCAAGGCCGCGAGTCATCGTACCGACACCGACGAAGCGTCCGAATGTTGCCGTGACCGCGCCGCGCGAAAAGGAAGCCGACTCGTCGCCTCCTGATGCCGGGCCGAAAGCGATCCCGCCACCGGTCGTGCCGGCGCCTCAGCCGCCGGCCGTTACACCGCAGCCGGTGGTTCCGGCTCCGCGGCCGGTCGTTCCCACTCCCCAGCCTGTCGATCCGGATCCGCAGCCGCAACCACCAATCCCGCAACCAGCCGCTCCGCCGAAATCGGAGACGAGTCGACCGCAGCCGCAGCCAGTGACGCCGGATCCCACGCCGCAGCCGTCAACGCCGAGGCAGACAGTGAAAGACGTGGACGCAAGCCTCGACGAGGCACAGCGGGCGATCGAAAACGGCGAGATCGGCCGCGCGCGGACGGTCTACAAGGCGCTCCTGACCGGTTCTCCGCTCTCGCATCCCTCGGCGTTGCGGCTCGCCGAAGGGCTGTTTCGGGTCGGGGACTTCCCGGATGCGGTGCTCGCTTTCCAGCGTGCGGGAACGCTCGGCCACGGCGAGGAGAAATACCACTACTCCTACGCGGTGACCTTGTACGAAACGGGACACTACGCCGAGGCAAAGCGCGAGCTCGCTCTCTCGCTCCCCTACATCGCCGCGACGACGGATGTGGCCCGCTATCGTGCGAAGATCGAGGGAGCGATCGAGTAACGACGCAATCTCTTGTCTATCTGACACATCCCTTTGGTAGAATCGCCAAAATCCGTTTGAGTGAGTCGACCAAAATTCGCGAGCGTCTTCGAAAGGCTGCCATGAAAAAACTTGCCGTTGCTATCGCCCTGATGCTGTTCGCGATCGTCGGATATTCCGCCGAGCGAGCGACGACGCCCGAGATCACGCCGCCTGCCAACGGCGAAGAGTTCCTGCGTCTGAGCAGCACAGAGAAGTTGTTCTGGTCGATTGGCTATGCACAGGGGTATCTCGACGCCCTGAACAAGATCGACGTCGCCGCCGGACCGAGCTCGGCCTGTGCCAGTCTGGCCGCGCGTACCGAGCGGCAGAGCTCGACCGCGGGCAAGATGTCCGGCTTCGAGCTGGTCTCCGGACTCGAGAAGTTCTATGCCGATCCGGCCAACACGCTAATCCCCGTCGGAAGCGCCATCCGCATCTACATGCTGCAGGCGGCCGGCAAGGACCAGGCCACGATTCAGGAGCTGATCGAGACCGCGCGTGCGCTCGGCGCCGAGAGCTCGCGCCGGCCGATGGCCAGTAAATAGTTCTGATTTCTTTCGGCAACACAACTCAGGCGGAGGGGTGTCGTGGATTCGCTTCGGTCCATGCGTTTGATGGCCGCGGTGTTCTGTGTCGTCCCTGTGCTGAGTGTCTCAGCCCTCGCCGAAAAGCCACTCCCTCATCGGTTGCCGGCGGTCGTGCCGGCAATCGTGCTCACCGCGCTACGCGATTCGAATGAGGCGGGCGACTTCCGCCGTTTCGAGGCCGCTCTCGCCGTCTCGAAGTCGCTCGCGGACGCCATGCCCCTTGGCGCGGTGCGCAACGCTCTGCGGCGCGCCATCCTGATCTATGAGGACGTGGACGCGGTCTGGAGCTTCGCCGTCCGCGATCGCTACGGCGCCTACTTCAACGACGAGTCGCTGCCGGGTATGCACGACCGGCTCAATGCCGACTATCCCGGCTACGACGACTTCATCGCCGACTATCGAGTCGCCGACCGCAAGGGGAACGTCCTCTATCCGACAGCGGAAACGCGGACGTTCCTGCTAAAGCAGCTCGCTCCGTAGCCCGTTACGGCGTGGCGCCCATCGTCGTTCGGGCGTCGAGCGCCTGGATGGCGTGGATCAGCCTCTTCCCGGACGATGCTCCCTTTGCCACGACGGCGTGAAAGCCGCGCAGTTGTTCGCGATCGTCGAGGGTCAGCTCTTTCGCCGTGAACGCCAGGACAGGAATGTGCGCGGTCGCATCACTCTGTTTCAGTTTTGCGGCCACTTCGAAGCCGCTCATCCCAGGCATGGCCAGGTCGAGAATGATGACGTCCGGCACGCTGACCTCCGCCCGCTCCAGCCCCTCGGCGCCGGAGAACGCCTTCTCGAGCTGATACCCCTGCTTGGTCAGCTCCGCTTCGAGCATGTCATGGACGCTGACGTCGTCGTCGATGAGCAGAAGGCGTGGCCGTTTCGGTGCGGCGGTGCGCACGGTGATCTCGCGCAGCCGGCGCATCAACCGCGTCCAGTCGACCGGCTTGACGAAATAGTCGTCGGCGCCAAAGGCAAGACCGAGCTCGCGATTGTCGATCATCGACACGATGATGACCGGCAGGCTGGCTGTCATCGCGTCCGCTTTCAACGCCCGCAACACGTCCCATCCCTGAGCGCCCGGCAGCACGATGTCGAGTGTGATGGCGACGGGACGGATGCTGCGCGCGAGGCGTAGCGCTTCATCGCCGGTGCGGGCGCGGATCGGCACGTAGGCGGCGGCCTGCAGGTAGGCGGCGAGGGTCGAGTAGGCCAGGTCTTCGTCTTCGACGACGAGCACACGCTCGCCCGGCGGGATGACCGTGCCGTCGACATTGATGATCGGGCTGGGAATGGTCGTGCCCGCGAAATGAACCGGCAGCGTGAAGGTGAACGTGCTTCCTTTTCCGACTTCGCTGGCCACGGTGAGTGTTCCGCCCTGCAACTCCACGAACTTCCGGACGAGTGAGAGTCCCAGCCCGGTCCCGCCGTATTGCCGGTTCAGCGTGCCGTCGACCTGGCGGAACTCCTCGAAAATCAGCGTCAGATTCTCCTGCGCGATGCCGATGCCGCGGTCGATGACGTCGATGCCGACCGACTCCGGCTGATCCTCGTTCGCCGCGAGCCGGCGCGCATGGATGGTGACGATCGAATCACTCGGCGAGAACTTCACCGCGTTCGACAACAGGTTGTAGAGGATCTGCTTGAATTTGGCCTGGTCGGTCTCGATCGCGGTCACGCCCGGTTCGATCTCCACGGCAAACGTGATGGCCTTGCGCGTCGACATCCCTCGCATCACCTGGCAGACGCTTTCGACCGCGCTCTTGACCGGAAACGTCTCCGGCAGCAGCTCCATCTTGCCGGCCTCCACTTTCGAGAGGTCGAGGATGTCGTTGATGATCTCGAGCAGGTGTTTGCCGGAGCTGAGGATCGAGCGGATGAAGTTGATCGACTTCGCGTCGATCTGCGTCGCCAGCCGCTCGATGAGAATCTCGGAGAACCCGATGATGGCGTTCATCGGCGTCCGCAATTCGTGGCTCATGTTGGCCAGGAAGCGGCTCTTGGCCTGATTCGCTTCCTCCGCTTCGCGGTTCTTGAGCTGAAGTTCGCGGAGGATGCGCGCTTTGGAGATTGCCGAGATGGCATGTTCCCGCACGCGTGCCAGCTTGCGAAGGTCGCTGCGGCTGAAGGCGTCGGGATCTGTGAAATTGTCGAAGATGAGAAACCCCTCGATGCGGCCGCCAAGCGAGACCTCCATGGCCAGCATCGACTTGGGAACGCGAAAGTGCTTCGTCTGCTCGCTGCCGGTGAGCTCATGAAACACATCTCCCTTGATGAGATACACCCCTTCTTCGAGCAGTTCCGCCCGCTCCGAATAGCGCCGCGTGGCTTCCTCGGGAGTGAGGCGGACGTCGTTGAATGATTCCGTTTCGTACCCGAGCTCGGCCACGACCTCGGTGCGATGCCGCTCGTGATCGAACTGCAGGAAAGCGGCTGCCTCCGTCTGCGGGAACAGCTTCGTGCCCTGATCGAGAAGGCTGCGGAACACGTTTTCCAGGACCAGTTCGCGGTTGATGACCTCGACCATCTTGTCGAGCGCTTCCAGCTCGTGGGTCCGCGCCGATACGATCGCCTGGAGCTCGCGGTTCCGGCGCTCGAGACGCTGCACGCGAAGACGGTTCGCCAGGCTGGCCAGAGCGACGATCAGAACGATGTAGGCGATCAACGCCCACCAGCGCAGCCACCACGGAGGAAGGACGGAGAACTCGTAGAGCTGCGGCAATGACCACACGCCGTCGCTGTTGCGGGCCATGACGCCGAAGCGATAAGACTTGGGAAAGAGATAGGCCGGCAGGTTGGTGTAGCGGATCTTGGCGTCGGGCCGCGCCGCCGACCAGCCGTTGTCGTAGCCGAAGAGGCGCGTCCGGTAGACGACGCGCGACTCGTCGCTGAAGGTCAGCGCCGCGTACGCGATCGAGATCTCGTTGTTGCCGCTGCGGTCTTCGTGGAACGCCACGTCGCGAAATCGGACGATGGGAGGCTCCGCGTTCGGCTCGCGCAATGCCGGGTTGAAGATCGATACGCCGCTCGGCGTGGCCAGGTAAACGCGGCCGTCGTCGCCGACGGCGAGCGGGTCATACGCCCAGGCCTCGTCGTCGATCAGGCCATCCGCTTTCGAAATGCGCGCGCGGACGTGGAAGTCGCGCAGATCGACCTCGGCCAGTCCCGCATTCTGGCTGACCCAGACCGACTGGCCGCTCGGCGAGGGGATGAGTCCGGCGACCATGCTGCCGCCGAGGGCCGCGTCGGGGAGAGTTGCCACGGTGTGGAATGGTTTGGTATCGAAAATGGCCAGACCGTTGGCCGTACCGCTCCACAGCTTCCCGCCGGCCCACAACAGCGTCCGGACGGAGTCGGTGCGTGCGCCGGTGGCACGCGACCATGCCGGCGCGAAGAATTTCTTCTCGTCAAGCGGAGGCGTGGCCGCCGGATTGAACGCCGCGATGCTGCGAAGCAGGCCGCTGTCGGGCGTGCCGGCCCACACGTAACCGTCGTCGTCGACCGCCACCGCGCTGACTCCCGCCGGCGGAAGCCCGGCGCGCGTGCCGAACGTGAACCATTGCCCGTTGGCGAGACACGTGAGGCCGTGAATGCCCGCGAGCCAGATCGTTTCCGCGCCCTGGATCGTGAACGGCTGTACGAGATAGGTCGTGTCGACCGGGTACGAGGTGTTGACGGCCGGTACGCCCGCGATCGTGATGCTTTTTCGCGTCGACGCCGCCGTCATCGGCGGTGCATCGGCAATCGTCGAAAGGCAATTCACTCCACCGACGGTACCGATCCAGATGCGTCCCTCGGCGTCGCGAGCGAGCGAATAGACCGAGTTGCTGAGCAATCCCTCGCTCACGCGCAGGAGCGCTCTGGTCCTGTCGGGAGCAAACAGCGCCAGGCCGCCGCCGGTGCCGATGAACATCTGATTCGCCCACGGTCCGCGGGCGCCGGCTTCGCGCGCCAGGATGCAGAACGCACTCGGGTCGGGCAGCGCCGGCTGCTCGCCGGAATGGGAGTGGCCGGTCAGTGCCTCGAAGGCGCGGTAGTCCCTGCGCAGCCTCGATACGCCGCCGTTCTGCGCGAACCAGATGTTCCCTTCGCGGTCTTCATAGAGCGCCCAGAGCGTATCGCCGAGCAGATTGCTCGTCCGGTTCACGACGAAGCGGTCGGCGAAGTTCCGGCCTTCGATGCGCACCGCTCCGGACCCGAGGCTGGCGATCCACACTTCGCCGCGCGACGTCTCGAGAATCGAGACGATCCGCTCGCTGAGATCGTGATTGACGATGTCGTAGCGCTCGCCCTGTCCCCGCCAGACCACGCCATTCGTGCACCCGCCCCACAGCGCGCCGTCGCGCGCTTCGGTCAGCGCCCCGGACACGCACGGCGGCAGGCCTTGCAGCGGTCCTCGGAACCTCCCTTCACGGTCGAACTGGAGCATCGATCCGTTGTTGAGCCCGACCAGCACCGATCCGTCACGGCGAATCAGCATGCAGGCGATACCCGGGGTCATCGGTACGGAGTCGATCGTGCCGCGCTCGAGGGTATCGCCGCGAAAGCGATAGCGCACGAGACGGTCCTGCACGCCGGCCCAGATCCAGCCGTCGATGCCGGTGACCAGACAGTTGCGCCGGACGCGCATCTGCAACAGTCGTTCGCTTCCGACGGCGTTTACGAATTTCACACGCTTGCCCGGCTCGTAGGCATCGAGCGGTTTTTCGGACACGACCAGTCCCGATTCCGAGCCCACCCAGAGGTGATGCGTACCATCTTCATCAACCTCGCGGACCGTCAGATCGCGGAGCCCGTCATCCGTTCCGTACTCCTCCATGGCGTGCCCGTCGTAGCGCGTCAGCCCGGACGAGTAGAAGGCAAACCAGATGTAGCCGAGGTGATCCTGCGTCACCTTCTGGACGCTGGCCGAGGAGAGCGGATTGACCTGATCGCTCGGCGTGAAGTGGCGGAACGGAAGCTCCTCCGCTGAGAGAGGAAGCGTCACGAGGAGCGCTGGGAGGAGGCACCGCACCCATCGGAGCATCGGCGCAGTTTACAGCCGCCGAACTCCACCGCTACTTCTACGTACAATCGAGCTGTGGCAGAGCTGCACGACTGGGTCAACCTGGGGAAAGATACGTTCTCGTCGCTGAAGACGAAGGACGTCACGAACCTTTACGCGCTCGAGTGGCCCGAGACGCGGAAGATGCTCATCGCCGACTACCAGTCGAAGATCGACAGCGACCCGAGACGGTTACGGCGATTCCTCCGGACGCGCAGCGCGATCCTTCTCGGGCTGGCGAAACGGCTGGCACCGCATCGCCGCGTCTTCTTTCTCGTCGGCTTCATCTGGTTCTTCCTCTCTCTGCTCGACGCGATGAGCTATCACCGCCACTTCAGCGTCTGGCCTCTTGTTGAAATGACCGCGTCGTTCATGATCATCGTCGTTCTGTTGGCGATGGAACTGATCGACAAGATCAAGTTCCGCGACGAGCTGGAGCTCGCCCGCGACCTGCAGGCTGATCTGATTCCGAAGTCGCCGCCGCAGACGGACGCGTACGAGATCGCGGCGTTCAACCGCATCGCCAACACCGTCGGCGGCGACATCTACGACTTCGTCCCTCTTCCGGACGGCCGGCTGGCCGTCCTGTTCGGAGACGCCTCCGGTCATGGAATGGCGGCCGGCCTGGTGATGGCGGTGGCGCACGCGGCCTGGCGGACACAGCTCGACGTCGATCCGTCCCCCGCGCCGATCATCGGCTCGCTCAACCGCATCCTTTGCCGGACCGGCGGCCCACGATCGTTCTTCTCCTGCTGCTATGTTCTCTTCGACCGCGACGGCAGTTTCACCGCAACGGTCGCCGGCCATCCGCAGATCGTGAAGATTGCCTCCGGCAAGGTCGTCGACCGCATCGGCACCGGCTCCTACCCCCTCGGCGTGAAATCGGGGATGAAGTGGGAGCAACTCCCCGGCTCGCTCGCCCCCGGCGAACGCCTGCTCTTCCACTCCGACGGCCTGACCGAAGCGCGCAACGCCAACGAACGAGAATTCGGCGACTCCTTCGTCGACGCCATCATCGGCTGGAACAACGCCGCCTCGGCGGCCACGCTGGTCGACACGCTGGTCGGCGAATGGAACCTGTTCACGGGCGGGCGCGCGCCCGAGGATGATGTGTCGATCGCGGTGATTGCGCGAAGGTAGGTCGGAGGCCTGGGTAGCGGTCGGGTTGACCGTCGGGTTCTAACATTTTGCGGATCTTGGTGGGTCGGAGTGGCGTGGGAGCGCAGGAAAGGCCGCCGAGTGACGCTACTTCCGGCAGTTCCTGCCCCCAGCAGCGACAGAATTGACTCTAGCCGCGAGGGTTGACGGACTTTTCACGCCTGCGGACGTATACATGTCGCTAGCCCCAAACGTCGAAATGTCGCGATGGGTGGGAGTGTTGCCAAGTTGCCCCTTGGCATGGTCGCTGATTCTCGGCGACAACGTGTGGTAGTGGATGGAAGGGGCTCAACGATATGACATTACTAGCAAAATTTTTCTCCGGCAATCCTGACCGTGATCGTATCTACACGAACTTGGCGAGTCCGCTAAGGGGCCAAAAGCGTGCCGCTCGTGCTTCTCGCGCCGCTCACGATGAGAGGGCGACGACCGCAGATTCTGAAGCCGCCGAGGCGGACCTTCAAAATGCAGCATCGGCTGCTGAGTTTGAAGTCGAAGAGGAGCGGTCTGTCAAGAAGTGAGCTGAATGGCAACGCTTCTTTTCGGCGCGTTCCTAGTCTATCTCTACGTTCCGTATCTAATCTTCAAATTCTTCGCCGACCTCGGAATTGATCTCGGCAGCAAGCGGGATACAACAAAGGTCGAGGAGTTCTTTGGAGCTGCGGCGCCGAGCTTCGTCCTTAACGCATTCACCTACGCGGTCCTTCGTGTAGCGAGCACGCTTCACATCATCCGGTTTCCTCCAATAGATTGGCGCGTTGTCGCGTGCGTGTTCGACGGCGGCGACAAGTTTCAACGCCTATTCGATCACTTCTCCGTCACTCCCGCAGCTGAGATTCGTTATCTCGTTGCCCTGTACATATTCGCGGCAGCGCACGGCATGATTTACGGCCAGACTGAGCGTCGACTCATTCTAAACCCTCACGGACGTACTGGCTGGCGTAGCGTGACATGGGCTTTCGCTGTTTACGTACGGAAGCTAGTGTGGTCGCCATTTTTTGCCGATCAGATCGTTTGGTTTTCAACTGTGGCCATGCAGGATCTGCATGCCTTCATACGAACGAAGGACTCAATGCTGTTTTATGGTCAGGTCTGGATCTTCACCAAGAATAGAGCCGGTGAAATTGACACCTGCATTCTCGTAGACGTTCAGCGTTTTAGCCGCCAAAGTGTCACGGATTGCATCGAGAAGATGAGGAACCCACTACGTAAGTTGCATGGCTCTCTCGTCATCAAGTGGTCCGAAGTGATGGACGCTAATTTCGTAACACCAGACGTGATGGTGAGGGTTCGCAGAAGGTACGCGAATCAACTACGTCGGCGGCGACGGGCCAAGCGAGCCGAGGTAAGGGCGAATGTAGCGAGCCGGGTAGACGATGCCAATCCATGGGCTAGTTCATAGCTTCCAAGCTGTATTTAGACGCCAACTTTCTCACTTCTTTTTTTACGACCGCCCCTTCGCACTGAAAGGTCCTGCACCGGCGAGCATCACCGAGCCGCGACCGCGCCGTGCGGCGCCCCGCAAGCGCAGACATTCGGGTCAGCCACAGCCTCCGGCTCGTATCCCAGTGCCGGTGCCAACCAGCGCTCGACGAGTGGGAGCGGCATGTCTTTGCGGGTGTGATAGTCGACGACCTGATCCCGTCCGATGCGGCCGACGGCGAAGTACTTCGATTGAGGGTGCGCGAAGTAGAGGCCGCTGACGGATGCCGCGGGGGTCATGGCGAAGTTTTCGGTCAGCTCGATGCCGGCGCGGCCGGCGTCGAGGAGGGAGAAGAGCGTCGTTTTCTCGCTGTGATCGGGGGCGGCGGGATAGCCGGGGGCGGGGCGGATGCCGCGGTACTTCTCGGCGATCAGCTCTTCGCTGGTGAGGTTCTCGTTCGGGGCGTACCACTCGGCGCGCGTCTCTTTGTGCAGCAGCTCCGCGAGCGCTTCGGCCAGGCGGTCGGCGAGCGCTTTGGTCATGATGGCGTTGTAGTCGTCGTGGTCTTTTTCAAATCTCGCCACGACCTCGGATACTCCGATTCCGGCGGTGACGGCGAAGCCGCCGATGTAGTCGAGGATGTTGCTCGCTTTCGGGGCGACGAAATCAGCGAGGGCGAGGTTCTGGCCGGTGTTCGTCTCCTGCTGCTGGCGCAGGGTGTGGAAGGTCGCGATGACGTCGCCGCGCGATTCGTCGGCGTAGATCTCGACGTCGTCACCGACCGTGTTGGCCGGCCAGAAGCCGTAGACGGCACGTGCCTTGATGAGACGGTTGTCGATGATCTCGCGGAGCAGTCTGCGGCCATCGTCGTAGAGTTCCTTCGCGCGCGGCTCGTCGAGGATCTGCGGAAAGCGGCCGCGCAGCTCCCACGCTTGGAAGAACGGGTTCCAGTCGATGAAGGGCTCGATCCGTTCGAGAGGAACGTCCTCGAGAACGCGGACTCCGAGGAACGGAGGCCGGGCCGGTGAGAACGTCAGCGACGGTTTGCGGCGCCGCGCGGCCTCGAGCGACAGCAGCTTCATCTCGCTCTGGCGCTTCGCCTGCGCTTCGCGAAGGTGCTCGTACTCTGCCTGACGCTCGCGCACGAACTCGTCTTTTCGGTCGGACAGCAGCGTGCTGACGACGCCGACAGCGCGCGAGGCGTCGAGAACGTGCACCGTGGCGTGCGAGTAGCGCGGTGCGATTTTCACGGCCGTGTGGAGCTTCGACGTCGTGGCGCCGCCGATCAGCATCGGCGTGGTGAAGCCGCGCCGCTCCATCTCGCGCGCCACGTGCACCATTTCATCGAGCGACGGGGTGATCAGACCGGAAAGGCCGATGATATCGGCCTTCTCGGCGATGGCGGCGTCGAGGATCCTGTCGGCGGAGACCATCACCCCGAGGTCGATGACTTCATAGTTGTTGCAGCCGAGAACCACGCCGACGATGTTCTTGCCGATGTCGTGGACGTCGCCCTTGACGGTTGCCATCAGCACCTTGCCGCGTTGCGAAAGATCGCCGGCCTTCGCCTTCTCCGCCTCCATGAACGGCAGGAGATAGGCCACCGCCTTCTTCATGACGCGCGCGCTCTTGACGACCTGCGGCAGAAACATCTTGCCGGCACCGAAGAGGTTGCCGACGACGTTCATGCCGTCCATGAGCGGCCCCTCGATGATGGAGAGCGCGCTCGGGTAGGTCTGCCGCGCCTCCTCGATGTCTTCGTCGAGATGCTCGATGATCCCCTTGACGAGCGAGTGCGAGAGCCGTTCTTCGACGTTGCCGCCGCGCCACGCTTCCTCTTCCTTCGCCGTGGTCGTCCCCGATCCTTTGACGCGATCGGCGTAGGCGAGCAGGCGCTCGGTGGCATCGGCGCGGCGATTGAGCAGCACGTCTTCGACGAGGTCGAGCAGTTCGCGCGGGATCTCTTCATAGATGGCGAGCTGCCCGGCGTTGACGATCCCCATCGTCAGCCCGGCTTTGATGGCGTGGTAGAGAAACGCGGCGTGCATCGCTTCGCGTACGGTCTTGTTGCCGCGGAAGGAGAAGGAGACGTTGCTGATGCCGCCGGAGAAACTGACCAGCGGAAAGCGCTCGTGCAGCCGGCCCACCGCTTCGATGAAGGCCACTCCGTAGTTGTTGTGCTCCTCGATGCCGGTGGCAACGGTGAGGACGTTGGGGTCGAAGATGACGTCGGTCGGATCGAAGCCGACTTCGTCGACGAGGATGTGGAAGGCGCGCGCGCAGATCGCCACCTTGCGGTCGATCGAGTCAGCCTGTCCCTGCTCGTCGAAGGCCATCACGATCACGGCGGCGCCGAAGCGGCGGATGATGCGGGCCTGCTCGCGGAACCTGTCTTCCCCCTCTTTCAGCGAGATCGAGTTGACGACCGATTTGCCCTGCGTGCACTTCAGGCCCGCTTCGAGCACCGTCCATTTCGATGAGTCGATCATCAATGGTACGCGGGCGATGTCAGGTTCCGAGGCCACGAGGTGGAGAAAGTGCGTCATGACTTTCTCCGACTCGAGCAGCCCTTCGTCCATGTTGACGTCGAGGATGTTCGCGCCGCCGTCGATCTGTTGTTTGGCGATGGCCAGCGCCGGCTCGAGATCGCCTGCTTTCACGAGCTGGGCGAATTTCGGCGAGCCGGTGACGTTGGTGCGCTCGCCGACCATGATGAATTGCGACCCTTCACCGCCGTCATTGCGGACGGTGAGCGCTTCCAGTCCGCTGAGCCGCAGATGCTTCTCGACCTGAGGAGGTACCCGCGACGGAAACTCTTTCACGGTCTCGGCGATGGCGCGGATGTAGTCGGGCGTCGTACCGCAGCAGCCGCCCACGAGATTGATCCAGTTGTTGCCGGCGTACTCGTGCAGCAGCTCGGCCATCTCCTCCGGCGTCTGGTCGTATTCACCGAGCGCGTTCGGCAGGCCGGCGTTGGGGTAGCAACTGATGTAGACCGGCGCGATGGCGGCCAGCTCCTCGATGTGCGGCCGCATCTCTTTTGCGCCGAGGGCGCAGTTGATGCCGACGGCGAGCAGCGGAGCGTGGGAGATCGAGTTCCAGCATGCTTCGACGGTCTGACCGGAGAGCGTTCGCCCCGAGGCGTCGGTGATCGTGATCGAGGCGATGACCGGCAGGCGGATACCGGTATCGGCGAAGTACTTCTCGATCGCGAACAGGGCGGCCTTGAGATTGAGCGTGTCGAACGTCGTCTCCGGCATCAGGATGTCGGCACCGCCGTCGACCAGGCCGCGCGTCTGGTCGTAGTAGGCATCGACCAGCTCGTCGAACGTTACGCCGCGGAAGGCGGGGTTGTTGACGTCGGGCGAGAGCGATGCGGTGCGGTTCGTCGGCCCGAGGGAGCCGGCCACGAAACGGGGACGGTCCGGAGTGGAGCAGGCATCGACCGCTTTGCGTGCCAGGCGCGCCGCGGCCAGGTTGATGTCGTAGGCGTATTCGACGAGGTCGTAGTCGGCGAGCGAGATCGCCTGGGCGTTGAAGGTATTGGTCTCGATGATGTCGGCGCCCGCTTCGAGGTACTGGCGGTGAATCTCTTCGACGACGGCGGGGTTGGTCAGGCAGAGGATGTCGTTGGCGCCTTTGAGGTCGCGTGGATGATTCGCGAACCGCACGCCGCGGTAGCCGGCTTCGTCGAGCCGGTAGCGCTGGATCATCGTTCCCATCGCGCCGTCGAGGATGAGAATGCGGCGATCGAGTAAACGACTGAGCTCTGCGGTGCGGTCGGGTTGCGCCATTCGAATCTCCTGAAAAAGAAAAGCCCCGCTGCAAATTGCGGGGCTTCAGTCGGAGTCGAACGCGATCTGCTGCCGGCTCTTTAGCTTTTTTTAACCTGGTTGCAAGCGGCCCCGCAAATCAGTCCAGGAGCGATGAGGTTACGGCAGGCCCGGCAAAGTTGTCAAACGGAATCCCAGGTCACTCAGAGGGGATGGAAAAACTGCTATTCCGGCCTTGATTGCCTCACCGGAGGGATGGGCGTTACCCGCGGAATCCATCGCCGGACCTGCTTGCAGTAGTCGATGTAGTCCTCGCCGAATTTCTCACGCAGTACCGGCTCTTCGAATCCGAGGATGAAGAGCGTCGTCGCACACCAGAGGCAGGCCATGGTGATGAGCATGGTGATCGTCAGCCGGGGGAACGTCAGACCTTCGCCCAGAAGAACTACGCCGAGACCGACGTACATCGGATTGCGCACCCATCGATAAAGGCCGCTGATGACCAGCCTCCGCGGCGGATCGAACGGCGCAGGCGTTCCGATGCCGCGCCATGCGAACTCGAACGCGCACTCGACGACGATCACGCCGCCGAACGCGGTGACGATCCAACCCCAGGGACGAGGGTTGGTGAACGCTCCACTGCCAGCGATCCATCGCGGCAGGAACCACGTCCAGATCAACACGAATAGGGGGCCTACGATGAGCGTACGGACGATGGCAAAGAGGCGTGCCGGCATGGAATCAACATGCTATCTTCGAAGCGCTATGTCCACCGTTGCCGAACTTCCGATTGCCCATACTGATCCCATCAATGCCAGAATTCTGTCAGTCTCCGAGGACCGCATCCAGGGGTTTGTGCGCGACCCGATCGGCGTCATCGCCGAGCAGTCCGGCGTCGACGCGGAGACGGTCATCGAACGCGTGCGGGCCATGATGCGCGCCGGCACCATCCGGCGGGTGCGGCAGACGCTCATGGCGACGAACCTCGCCGAGGGGGCGCTCGTGGCGTGGCAGTACCCGGAGGGAAAGCTGGAGGCGGCATTCGACTACATGGTGAAGGACGACCCGTTCTCCGGCCATGTCGTCATCCGATCGACCGATGCCGCGACGCCCGGCTCGAAGTACCGCCTCTGGACGACGGTGAAGGTGCCGCAGGGGTATTCGATCGAAAAGCACTGCGCGATGATCGGTGGCCTTACCGGCGCGGAGCATTTTCGCGTGATGCCTGCCAACCGTATCTTCGCCCTCGGCGTGGGCCACGTCCGGCGGAAGGGGATGGAGCCTGGTTCCAAATCGGATGCCCTGGCCGAGGAGAAGGACACGACGAAGGCCGTGCTGAGCGAACTCGATTGGCGTGTCCTGACGGCGCTCAAGCGCGAAGTCGAGCCGGACGAATTCGGGCGTGATCTCTGGCACGCCCGCGCCGCCGAGGCCGGTGTTCCGCTGGAGACGTTCTACGAGGTGGCCGAATCGCTCAACGCGCGCAAAGTCATCGGCCGGTTTTCGACCTTTCTCGAGCATGTCAAGCCGCTGCAGAGCGGCGAACGCGTCACGCGCTTCAACGCCCTCTTTCACTGGGCGGTGCCGCCCGGCCGGGAGATCGAAGCGGGACGTGAAGTGGGACGGTTTCACATCCTCACCCACTGCTACTGGCGCGAGGGGGGAGCGGAGTTCCGCAACGTCAACATCATGGCGGTGGCGCACGGAACGGAGAAGGATGCTGTGCTCGCACACAAGGCTGCCATCGATGCCCATCTCGCCGCGATCGGGATCCCGGTGTCGTACACGAATGTATTCTGGGGCGGCCGCAGCGAGATCAAGCCGTCGGAGATCTCGCCGCTTGCCTACGTCGATTTCTGCCGGAGCCTCGGTGTCGATCCGGATACGATGAGGGAGTGAGTGTGTCGGGAGTCGGGAGTCGGGAGTCGGGGGTCGGAGAAGAAGAAGCCGGATCTCCGACCCCCGACCCCCGACTCCCGACCCCCGTCATTTCCCTTGGTCTCGCGGCAGTCGTCCTCGCCGTCGCAGCGATCGCTATCATCCAGTCCTACGCCCGCTGGCTCGATCCGATCATCGATACCGGACGTGATCTGTACATCCCCGAGCAGATTGCGAAGGGGGCGAAGCTCTATCGCGACATCCGTTACCAGTACCCGCCGCTGCCGCCGTATCTGCTGGCGCTGATCACGGGGGGGATCGGGCACTCGCTGGCCGCGTACATGGCCATCGGGATCGCGCAGTCGATGACGATCGCGGCCTCGCTGTGGGTCGCGCTGCGGAAGCCGCTGCCCGCGTTCGCGGCGACGCTGTCATTCGCCGCCATCTGCTTCTGCGGCGCGTCGACGTGGGGAGCGAACTTTCTGTTTCCGTACAGCTACGGCGCGACGTTCGGGATGGCCTTATTGTGCATCGCGCTCGCCGCGTTCGTCCACGCGCGCAACGCGGCGGCGATCGCCGCTCTGGTGGTTGCGTCGTGGTGCAAGGTGGAGTACGCGGTGGCGGCGCTGGTGATCGTGGTCATCCTAGCCGTGGCGCGACGGATCACGGTGCGGCAGATCGCAGCGTATGGCGCGGGGATGGGGCTCAGCATCGCCGCCGTTGCGTTCTATTTTCGCGACACGCACTGGTGGAGTGAGAACGTCTTCGCTGCCTGGCAGCACGGCGCGCGGGCGACGCGCTTTTTCGCCGTCGTCTCCGGATTGGCAAACTGGCGTGACCAGGTCGTGCAGATCGCCGTCGGTCTGGCCGGGATCGCGGCGATCTTCTTCCTGCAGCGATGGAGACATTGGCTGGCTGGGCTGGCGATCATCATTGGCGCGGTCCTCATCGCCGACCATTCGTTTTTCCGCGCCTGGGCTGTCCTGCAATGGGTCGCCCTCGGATGGGCGCTCGTCCGCGACCGCGAGAGCCCGCTGGTGATCTTCGCGGCCTTTTCGGTGGCTACGACGCTGCGGATTCCGCTGAACGTTTCGCCGACGTGGTACGGCTTCGTGCTGACCGTGCCGGCAATCGCGCTGGCGGCGTACGCGCTGTTCTGCTATCTGCCTCGCCGCAATGTCATGGCGCTGTTCTGGCTGGCACCGTTTGTTGCCACTGCCGGTGCCGATCTCTGGCAGCAGCACGAGCGCTATGCGCAGAAGCAGTACGCGATCGTCTCGCCACGCGGTACGTTCTACGACTGGAATCGCGAACGCGCCTCGATCCTGAATCGGGTGATTGCCTCGGTTCCCGACGGCACGCTGGCCGTGATGCCGGAGGGGATCACCATCAACTACCTGACGGGCACGCGCACGCCGCTGACGTTTCACACCTTCACGCCGGTCGAAACGGCCGATGCGGCTGTCGAAGCTGAGATCGTGCGGGAGTTTACCGCCCATCCGCCTGACCGGGTGCTCCTGGTGAGCCGCGATGTGCGTGAGTACGGTTCGCGCGGATTCGGGATCGACTACGACATGCGCGTCGCCGGACTGCTGCGAGCTCGCTATCGCGTCCAACAGGTGTGGCACGGCGAGCGGTTTGAAGCGGTTCTTTTTGGAAACGCGGAAGCGCGAACAGTACGCTGACTCCCCGAGTCCACTACGGGACTCCGCAAGGTCAGTACTGGACCCCACGAGGTCAGTACTGGACTCCACGAGGTCAGTACTGGACTCTACGAGGTCAGTAGTGGACTCCACAAGGTCAGTACTGGACTCTACGAGGTCAGTACTGGACTCTACGAGGTCAGTAGTGAACCCCACGAGGTCAGTACTGGACTCCACGAGGTCAGTACTGGACTCCACGAGGTCAGTACTGGACTCCGCGAGGTCAGTACTGGACAAGCTACGCTGCTGAAAGGAACGCCACCCCGGGGTTTTCCTTCTCGGCGTAGTCCAGCTCCCACTGCGAGCTGAAGAGGACGACGGCTCGGCCGGCACTGTCGACGGCGATCCGGGAGCGGCTGGGGAGGTTTAGTTTCGTCGCCACGTCATCGACGTCGCGGTCGATCCAGCGGGCCAGCGTGTACGGCAGCGTCGTCACGGTGGTCTCGACGTTGTACTCGCTCTCGAGCCGCGACTTCATGACGTCGAACTGCAGCTCGCCGACGACGGCCAGAATCGGTTCGCTGCGCAGCCCCTCGTGCGGCGAAAGCACCTGCATCACCCCCTCTTCCTCGAGCTGGGCCAGCCCCTTCTGGAACTGCTTCTGCCGGGTCACCTGCCTGGCGCGAAGCGTGGCGAAGTGCTCCGGCGCGAAGCGGGGAATCGGCGCGAACTCCACCGGGGCGCCGGACGACACGGCATCGCCGATATGGAAGAGCCCTGGATTCACGAAGCCGATGACGTCACCGGGATAGGCGCTTTCGATCGTCTCGCGCTCGCGGGCGAAGAGGCGGTGGGGGCGGGTCATGCGCACCTCGCGGTTCAGGCGCGAGTGATGGACGAGCATGTCCTTTTCGAACACGCCGGAGCAGACGCGCATGAAGGCCAGGCGGTCGCGGTGACGCTTGTCCATGTTCGCCTGAATCTTGAAAACGAAGCCGGTAAACGTCTCGCTGGTGGCCTCGACGATCATCTCTTCGCCGCCGACGTGTGCGATGTGCGGGGCGGGCGGCGGCGCGAATTCGAGCAGCGCATCGAGAAACGGCTGGACGCCGAAGTTGTTGATGGCACTTCCGAAGTAGACCGGGATGACCCGTCCGCGTCCGAAGGACTCGGGGGTAAAGGCCACGCCGGCGCCTTCCAGCAGTTCCGCCGCTTCGCGCAGATCGTGCCAGGCCGTCGGACCGATCTCGTCTTCGAGCATCGGATCATCGAGGCCGCCGACCGTCACCGCCGCGACCGACGCCCCGTGCGCGGCGCGCGCGAACCGCAGCACCTGCTGTTTGCGCAGGTCGAACACACCCTGAAAGTTCGGCCCATTGCCGATCGGCCAGTTCATCGGCACCGCGCCGACGTGCAGCTCCTTCTCGATCTCGCTGAGCAGTTCGAACGGATCGCGTCCCGGATGATCGAGCTTGTTGATGAAGCAGATGATGGGAATCTGCCGCATGCGGCAGACCTCGAACAGTTTCCGGGTCTGCGGCTCGATGCCCTTGGCCGAGTCGAGCACCATCACCGCGCTGTCGGTCGCCGCCAGCGTGCGATAGGTGTCTTCGCTGAAGTCCTCGTGGCCGGGCGTGTCGAGAAGATTGAGGCAATACCCCTCGTATTCGAACTGGAGCGCCGTCGAGGTGATGGAAATGCCGCGCGTCTGCTCCATCGCCATCCAGTCCGAGGTGGCGTGGCGCTGCCCTTTGCGCGCGCGGACGGCTCCCGCCATCTCGATCGCCCCGCCGTAGAGGAGCAGCTTCTCGGTGAGGGTCGTTTTGCCGGCGTCCGGGTGGGAGATGATTGCGAAGGTACGGCGTCGCGCCACCTCACGGCTGAGCTCAGTATTGGCGGGATCGGTCGGAAGTGCCGTCATTCGAGCCTCTTAGAACATACCCATGCTTTGAACATTCCTGTTGGAATATGAGCCTGTCTTGCTAAGGTTAATGCGGATATGAGCGCGACATGCTCATATAAACACACAGGAGGCTACGATGACATTCATTACCCGATCCACCAATCCCCTCAATGACTTCCGTACGCTTCAGGCCCGTTTCTTCGAGCCGTTCTTCGGCCGCTTCAACTTCGTCGAGGATGAGTCGAAGTCGGGAACCTGGGCGCCGGCCGTCGACGTCGCCGAAGAGAAGGACAAGATTTTCGTGCGCGTCGAAGTGCCCGGGATGAAGGAAAGCGATCTGAAGGTCAGCTTCGAGGATGGCCTGCTCACCGTCAGCGGCGAACGCCAGTTCGAAAAGAAGGATGACCGCAACTACCACCGCATCGAGCGGACGTACGGCACCTTCACGCGGACCTTCTCGCTGCCGCGCACGGTCGATGCCAACGCCATCGCCGCGCAGTACCGCGACGGCATCCTCGAGATCGAGATTCCGAAGCTCGAGGAAGCGAAGCCGAAGCAGATCCAGATCAATGTCGGCGCGAACGCGAAGGCGATCGAGTCGTAAATGACCGCGGCGGCTTCGCCGCGTTGTCGGTTGTCGGTTACCGGTTGTTGAGATGATCCCAACCGAGAACTGACAACCGACAACCGGCGAAGCCCGTCACTTGCGCACGTTGAGATTACGCCGCCGGAAGAGATTGAGCTCCGTCCGGTAGTGGCGTTCTTTCGGCGAGAGCCGGGATGCTTTCTCGTAGTAGTCACGCGCCGCGGCAAGATCGCCGATGGCTTCGGATACCGCGCCAAGGTTGAAGTAGAGCGGGGCGGAATCGCGATGACGGACCGCCGCGGCCTGCCAGATGGCGCGGGCATCTTCGAGACGCTCGGAGCCGATCATGGAGAAGCCTTCTTCGAATGAGGGGGCATGTTCGTCGAGCTCGATCGTCTCGCGCACCGTTCGCGGGGTGATGGCATCCGCGGCGATGACGGCGGCGTAGCGCGCGGCCTGTTCGTAGGCGACGTCGCGCTCGTCTTCCGTGAGCGCGGTCGACCGCGGTGACGTTCCCTCGCCGCGCACGGTGTAGGAGAACATCCTTTTTCCGTCGCCGTTCAGAACGTCGACGCGCGCCGAGCAGATGGCGTCGATCCAGTGATGCATCCTCTTCACGCGCTCGCCGTTCTCGAGGTATTCGCTCCCCTCACCGCTCTTCTCGACACCGGAGCAGGTGAAACGATTGATGCCGAGGTAGGCGTCGGCGTGAAGCTCACGCCGGACCGCGCGCAGAGTGCGCTCATCGACGAAGAGGTGGTGATTGTTCTCGACGGCATTGGCGATGCGCAGCACGCCGGCGCGCGAGACGAGATCGACGAAGTGCTCGACGAACGCCTCGATCTTGCTGCTGTCACCGATCGCGTAGATCACGGCCAGGCGCTCGGCCGGCGCGAGGTCGTGCGCCGGCGCCATCGTTCTCGTAAACGAGAGCCGAGGCGGGCTCGCCAGAGCGGCCGTGGCCTGCAGCAGGAGCACCGCGGCGAGGAGGTATCGTGATTTCATCGTGACGCCGGAATCTTACTCGGAGTCTGCGCGGCAGAACGATCGAGCGAAGATGGTTGCCGAGCCTTGGGCAACCAGCGCCGCCGCCCGTGCCGGCCACTGGATGCGTGAAGGCGCGGGATAGAATGCCGGCCGAATGCGTCTCAACGTGACGAGTGAGATCGGCAGGCTCAAGAGCGTGCTGGTCCACCTGCCAGGGCGGGAGATCGACGTGATGATCCCGCCCATGATGAACCAGCTCCTCTTCGACGACATCCTCTACGGCCAGGTCGCGCGCGAGGAGCACCGCCGGTTCCAGCAGCTCATCCGCTTCATCGCCCCCGAGGTCATCGACGTGCAGGACCTCCTGGAGGAAGTGCTCGAAGACCCCGACGTAAAGCGCCGCATCCTCCGTGATCTCGAAACGCGCAGGATCTTCGGCCGAAGACTGGCCGGGGCCCTTCGCGAGCAGCCGGCGGCCTTGCTCGCGCAAACCCTGATCGGCGGAATCCCTCACGAGAAAGACGGCAAAGGGGAGCTTCCGGCGTTCGACCTGTTGCCGGTGCCGAATTACTTCTTCATGCGCGATCCGCAGGTCGTCATCGGCGACGGGGTCGTCATCTGCGGAATGGCCACGCAGGCGCGCCGCCGCGAGTCGCTCCTCTCGCAGTACGTCTTCAGGCACCACCCGCTGTTCCGCGACAGCGGTTGCTGGACCGATTTCATGTCGGGTGAGGAACCGGACCATCGCCGCATCCCGACGATCGAAGGAGGGGACATCCTCGTTCCATCGCGCGACCTTCTCCTCGTCGGCGTCACCGAGCGAACGAACCGCGCCGGCGTGCGCCAGCTCGCAACGGCGTTGCGCGATGCAGGCAGCCCGGTGAAGACGATCATCGTCGTCGAGCTTCCACGGCAGCGCTCCTTCATGCATCTCGATACGGTTTTCACCTTCACCAGCCGCACGGAGTGCCTCATCTATCCGCCGGTGATTCTTCCCGGGGGAAGCCAGGCCGCGACCGTCACGACGATCGATCTGACGAAGAGGGGGATTTCCTACGCGCCGCAGAAGTCGCTGCTCGGTGCGCTCAAGAAACGCGGCCACGACCTCGAGCCGATCTACTGCGGGGGGAGGAGCGCGGTCGATCAGCAGCGTGAGCAGTGGACCGACGGCGCCAACGCCTTCACACTCGCGCCCGGAATCGTTCTTCTCTACGAGCGCAATGTCCGAACGGCCGAAGAGCTGTCCGCGCACGGGTATCACATCGTCTATGAGGATGACCTCCTGCTCGGACGCACCGAACTGGAGACGTGGACCGATACCAAGTACGCGATCCAGATGGCCGGCCACGAGCTGTCGCGCGCGCGCGGCGGACCGCGCTGCATGACCATGCCGCTCGAGCGCGAGGAGCTGTAGCGTGGCCGATCCGAGAAAGCTCGCCGTCGTCGCCTTCGGCGGCAACGCGCTGTTGCGCCCCGAGGACCGCGGTACGCAGGAAGAACAGATTGCCCGCGCCAAACAGGCCGCGCGCTGGCTGGCCGAGATCGTCCGCCACGATTACAAACTGATCGTCGTCCACGGCAACGGGCCGCAGGTGGGCAACATCCTGGTGCAGGCGGAAGAAGCGTCGACGAAGATTCCGCCGCAGTCGCTCGATGTCTGCGTGGCGCAGACGGAAGGATCGATGGGGTTTTTGCTGCAACAGGCCATTCGCAACCGGCTCGACAGCATCGGCATCGGCGGCGACGTTGCGACGATCCTGACGGAGGTGGAGGTCGATTCGGCCGATCCCGCGTTCAAGCGGCCGACCAAACCGATCGGCCCGTTTTTCACCCGCTATCGCGCCGAGGCGCTCGAGCGCGACCTCGGCTGGACGATGCGCGAAGATGCGGGACGCGGCTGGCGCCATGTCGTTCCTTCTCCTCGCCCGCTGCGCATCTTGAACATCGAGACGATCGTGCACATGCTCGAAAGCGCCGCGGTGGTGATCGCCGCGGGCGGTGGCGGCATTCCTGTCGTCCGCGGCCGCGACAGCCAGTGGCGCGGTGTCGAAGCGGTGATCGACAAGGACTTCTCGTCGTCGCTCCTCGCCTCGGAACTGAAGGCCGAGATGTACGTCGTTCTCACGGGAGTCGCGAAAGTGGCCCTCGATTTCGAGAAGCCGTCGCAGAGAACGGTCGACCGTCTCAGCGTCGCCGAAGCGCAGCGTCATCTGGCCGAGGGACAGTTCCCCGCGGGATCGATGGGCCCGAAGATCGAAGCGGCGATCCAGTTCGTCACCCGCGGCGGCAAGCAGGTGCTGATCACCGACGTCGAGCACCTCCGCGACGCGCTGGCCGGGCGGGAGGGGACGCTGATTCTTCCTTGACTTCGGGTGTCTGGCGTCGGCGAGGAAAGTGCGGAATGCGGCCTTCTCGTATGAGCATTCGAAGCGCGTTGTTCACCTCTTCCGATGTGCGGAAGATGCTGTAGACGTCCTCGTCCAGAGTGGCTGTGCCCTTCACCAACGGAATGTAGTGCAGACCGCGCACCGCCTTACTCCAGTCGAAGTGTGCGGTTTCCTCGTCGCCGGGTTCCATCGGCTTGTCATAAATCATCTGATCTTCGTCCATGTAGGATCTCCTTTCAGACCGTGTTGCTAGCCGTGCGCTGATCAGATGCACGTCCACCTCCTGCAACGTGTAGCAGACGAACAACACCTTGCCGGAAGCGGTCGATCCGAAACTGATATATCGATCCTCGTCGTCTGAGTGGGTGTCATCGCCCTCCGTCGCCCGGAGCGGGTCGTTGAATACCTCTCTCGCCTCGTCAAAAGACACGCCGTGTTTCCTGAAGTTTTCAACCGCCTTGACGGGATCCCATGAAATCTGCAGCGTCGCGTCATTAGCTGCGCGGGTAGGCGCGCGGCCTTCAGCGATGAGTTCTCGGAGCGCAGCGTTGACGAGCTCCGGCGACGAGTAGTAGAGCGCTACATCTTTCTCGATCGTCACCCGGATTGGGGATCTTCCTGGTTTGTAGTACTTGCCACGAACGCCGTTGCTGAAGTCGTACTCTGGCAGAATGTCGTCGTCCTCGTCGACGGGATCTTTCGGTTTGCTCATGATGAATATCTGTTGCGCGTACCTTGTCGCGCGGTCTGACTGCGTCCGCTCCCGAGGATACCTCGGTGTTCCTTTTCTCCGTACCCAGCAGAATTGGCTACACTGACCCTTGTCCGTGAGAGTCAAATTCATCTACAACCCCGCCGCGGGACGGGGGCGTGCGTCGCGGCATCATGCCGAGGCGGAGCGGCATCTGCGTGCGCTGGGTGCTGACGTCGACGCGCACGCCAGCAGCAGTCCGGCGGATCTGACGCGCGCGGCGGCAGAGGCATCACGAGGGGACTATGACCGCGTCATCGTCTCCGGCGGAGACGGGACGTTGCATCTCGCCGTCCGCGACTTCGATCTCGCCGGCGGCACGCTGGCCCTCGTTCCGCAGGGCTCCGGCGATGACTTCGCCAAGGTCCTCGGCATTCCTCGCAACCTCGGCGACGCCTGTGAGCTGGCGCTGCGGGGGACCGCTCGCGAGGTGGACGTCGCGGTCGCCAACGGCGTCCGCTACCTCGGCGTGGCCGGACTCGGGTTTGATTCCGAGGTGGCGCGCTATGCGAACGACAACGTCAAGTTCCTGCGCGGCTCGCTCGTCTATCTCTACGCCATCCTGCGCGTCCTGCCTCGTTTCACGCCGCATCGCGTCACCATCGACGGGATCCGCAGCGAAGAGATCATGTTCGCGACGGTCGGCAACTCACGGCAATACGGCGGCGGCATCCGCATCGTGCCGGAGGCGCTGATCGACGATGGCCGCCTCAACCTCTGCGTCGTCCATCGGACGTCCCGTTTCCAACTCCTGAAGACCCTGCCTCGGGCCTACACCGGGGCGCATGTGAAGAGCTCGTTTGTCGAGACCGGCCACGGAACCTCTTTCACATTTGCGTCCGAGCGTCCGATGGACGTCTACGCCGATGGCGAGCGCATCACGGCCACGCCGGTGGAGTTTTCGCTAGCCGGCCAACGGCTTCGCATCGTCGCGCCTTAGGACGTCTGGGCATTCTCTACGCCCTGTTGGCCGAGCCTTGCGCAACCAACGCCGCCGGCCGTGCCGGCCGGAAATCCCTACCCAAACGGTCAGGATGCGCCGAGGAATTAGGCGCTAGACTCCGGGCATTGAAGCGGCTCCAGGAGAACTAACTGAATGGTCCTCATCCCCATGGTGGTCGAGCAGACGAGTCGCGGCGAGCGCGCCTACGACATCTACTCCCGCCTTTTGAAAGACAACGTGGTTTTCCTCGGTCAGACGATCGACGATACCGTCTCGAACCTGATCATTGCTCAGCTTCTCTTTCTCGAAGCGGAGAACCCGGAGAAGGACATCTCGGTCTACATCAACTCGCCGGGCGGCTCGATCACCGCCGGCCTGGCGATCTACGACACCATGCAGTACGTGAAACCCGATATCCAGACCATCTGCATCGGGCAGGCGGCGTCGATGGCGGCGGTCCTGCTCGCGGCGGGCAAGAAGGGGAAGCGCTTCGCATTGCCGAACTCGCGCGTCCTCATCCACCAGCCGCTCATGCACGGGCTCGGCGGGCAGGCCTCGGAGATCGACATCCACGCCAAAGACATCATGAGAATGAAGGCGCGGATGAGTCAGATCCTGGCCAACCACACCGGGCAGCCCTTCGAGAAGGTCGATCGCGACACCGACCGCGACTACATATTGCAGGCTCCGGAAGCGGTCGAATACGGCCTGGTCGATCAGGTCATCGCAAAACGGGAGTGAGTAAGGCGTGAAATAAGAGTTTGTTACGGAAACTGTAGGAATGCTCTCGCGACGGCTTCACGTTCACGAAAGCGCGGCGTAGAATCTAACGACCTCGTAAAGGATCCAAGCTACCCATGTCGAAGAAGGGGAATAGCGGCGACGTCCTCCGTTGCAGCTTCTGCAACAAGAGCCAGCGCGACGTCAAGAAGTTGATCGCGGGGCCGACCGTCTACATCTGTGACGAGTGCGTCGACATCTGTCTCGACATCATTGCTGAAGATCGCAAAGACGAGCCGGGTACGATGGAAGGCTCCGGCCAGTTGCCGAAGCCGAAAGAGATCAAGGAGTTTCTCGACCTCTACGTCATCGGCCAGGAACGCGCCAAGAAGAAGCTGGCGGTGGCCGTCTACAACCACTACAAGCGCATCGACTACCACACGCGCAACAACCGCCAGGACGTCGAGCTGCAGAAGTCGAACATCCTCCTCATCGGTCCCACCGGCACCGGCAAGACCCTTCTGGCCCAGACGCTGGCGCGCATGCTCAGCGTTCCCTTCACCATCGTCGATGCCACCACCCTCACCGAGGCCGGCTACGTTGGCGAAGATGTCGAGAACATCATCCTCAAGCTCTACCAGGCCGCGGGCAACGACAAAGACAAGACCCAGCGAGGCATCGTCTACATCGACGAGGTCGACAAGATCTGCCGCAAGGGCGACAACCCCTCCATCACGCGCGACGTGAGCGGCGAAGGCGTCCAGCAGGCGCTCCTCAAGATCCTGGAAGGAACGGTTGCCAACGTTCCGCCGCAGGGTGGACGGAAGCATCCGCACCAGGAATTCATCCAGATCGATACGACGAACATCCTCTTCATCTGCGGCGGCGCATTCGTCGGGCTGGAGAACGTCATCGAGAGGCGGCTGTCATCGACCTCGATGGGCTTCGGCGCGAAGATCGCCACGAAGAAAGAGAAGCGCACCGGCGAGCTGCTGGCGCAGGTTCATCCCGAGGACCTCATCAAGTTCGGCCTCATCCCCGAGTTTGTCGGACGCCTTCCGGTCGTGGCCACGCTCAACGAGCTCGACAAAGGCACGCTGATCGAGATCCTCCGCGAGCCGAAGAACTCGCTCGTTCGCCAATATCAGACCATCATGGGTTTCGAGAACGTCACGCTCAAGTTCCACGACGACGCCCTCGAAGCCATCGCCGAGGAGGCGCTGAAGCGCAACGTCGGCGCGCGCGGCCTCAAGATCATCATCGAAGAGTTGATGCTCGAGATCATGTACACGATCCCGTCGCAGGACGCGATCAGCGAATGTGTCATCACCCGTGAGGTCGTCATCAACCGCAGTCAGCCGATCACGATGTACCGGAAAGCCGGATAGCGGTTCAGGGTTGCTGAGTTTCAGGGTTGCTCGGTTGCTGGGTTTCATCGGTTGCTCAGCCAATCAGTGCCTTGCTCAGCAACTCAGCAACATAGCAACTCTGTAACCCGAGGATCCAAAAGAAAAAACTCACATGCCCAAACAACCAGAAACCACGACCCTTCCTCTCGTCCCTCTTCGCGACATGGTGGTCTTCCCCTCGATGATGGCGCCATTCGTCGTCGGGCGCCGCGCTTCGATCCTCGCGCTCGAAGCGACGCTCTCCACATCCGAGAAGAAGATTTTCCTCGCCACTCAGAAGGATCCCAAAATCGACGATCCGTCGATCGGCGAGATATACCCGATCGGCGTCGTCGCCACGGTCGTCCAGAACCTCAAGCTTCCGAATCAGAACGTCAAGGTGATGGTCGAAGGTCTCACGCGCGCGGAGATCGTTTCGACCAGCGAGGCTGACGGCTACGTCACCGTCACAGTCCGCGACATCGAAAGCGGTGTTCCGCTGACGTCCGAGGTCGCGCAGTACATGCAGAAGCTCGTCGAGATCTTCGAGCAGTACGCCAAGATGTCGCATCACCTCGCTTTCGAAGGAGTGATGTCGACGCTCAAGCTCGACGATCCCGACAAGTTCGCCGATACCCTGGCCTCGCACATCCTCATCACCACACCCGAGAAGCAGCAGCTCCTCGAGACCATCTCGCCGTACGAGCGCCTGCAGAAGCTGCAGGACTTCCTCGAGGTCGAGATCGAGAAGATCAACATCGACAAGCGGATCAACTCCAAGGTCAAGAAGCAGATGGAGCGTGCGCAGAAGGAGTACTACCTCAACGAGAAGATCAAGGCCATCCACCACGAGCTGGGCCGCAAAGACGATCGCTCCGATGAGGTGGAAGAGCTCCGCCAGAAGATCGAAGAAGCCGGCATGCCGAAGGAGACGAAGGAAAAGGCTCTTCAGGAGCTGAAACGCCTCGAGGCCATGCCCGGCGTCTCCGCCGAGGCGACCGTCTCCCGCAACTACATTGAATGGCTCGTCTCCGTTCCCTGGAAGAAAACGACTAAAGAGATCAAGGACATCGATCTCGCCGAGCAGATCCTCAACGAGGACCACTACGGTCTCGACAAGATCAAAGAGCGCATCCTCGAGTTCCTGGCCGTGCGTCAGCTCGTCAAAGGACCGAAGGGAACGATCCTCTGTTTCGTCGGACCTCCCGGCGTCGGCAAGACCTCGCTGGCCAAGTCAATCGCCCGGGCCACCGGCCGCAAGTTCGTGCGCCTCTCGCTCGGCGGCGTTCGCGATGAGGCCGAAATCCGCGGTCATCGCCGTACCTATATCGGCGCCTTCCCCGGCCAGATCATCCAGCGGATGAAGAAGGCGGGGACGATCAATCCGGTCTTTCTCCTCGACGAAGTCGACAAGATGTCGATGGATTTCCGCGGCGATCCCTCGGCCGCTCTGCTCGAAGTTCTCGATCCGGAGCAGAACAACGCCTTTACCGATCACTATCTCGACGTGGAGTACGACCTCTCGAAGGTCATGTTCATCGCCACCGCAAATGTGACGCACACCATCCCGGCGCCGCTCAAGGACCGGATGGAGATCATCTCCCTTTCCGGCTATACGCACCTCGAAAAGCTTGCCATCGGCAAGCAGTTCCTCGTGCCGAAGCAGAAGCAGGAGCAGGGCATCGAGGAGAGCCAGGTCGATTTTCTCGACAACGCCATCGAGGAGCTGATCGACTCGTATACCCGCGAGGCCGGCGTTCGAAGCCTGGAGCGCGAAATCGGCTCCGTGCTTCGCAAAGTTGCACGCCAGGTCGTAAAGCAGGGACCCGATATCAAGACGACGATGGACCGCCCGAAAGTGCGCGAGCTCCTCGGCAAGGCCAAGTTCCGGTCACAGATGATTCACGACAAGAGCGAGATCGGACTGGCCACCGGTCTGGCCTGGACCGAAGTCGGCGGCGAGATTCTGTCGACGGAAGTGGCGATTTCACGCGGCAAGGGCAACCTGATCCTCACCGGCAAGCTCGGCGACGTGATGCAGGAGTCGGCCCGCGCCGCGCTCTCCTACGTTCGCTCGCGCGCGGAGCTGTTCGGCCTCGACGCCGACTTCCACGCCAACATGGACATCCACATTCACGTCCCCGAGGGGGCGATTCCGAAGGACGGTCCCTCGGCCGGCATCACCATGGCCACGGCTCTTCTCTCTGCCGTCACGCGCATTCCGGTTCATCGCGACATCGCCATGACCGGCGAGATCACCCTGCGCGGCAAGGTGCTGCCGGTCGGCGGTGTGAAGGACAAGATCCTGGCCGCGGCCCGCGCCGGCATCACGCGCATCATCCTCCCCGCGGAGAATGAGCGTGACCTCGACGACATCCCCTCGGACGTCCGCGAGAAGATGGAGTTCAATCTCGTCGAGTCGATGGATCAGGTCGTCATTCACGCCCTCGACGGGACGATCGTACCGCTGGCGAAGAAGCTCCCCGAGGCCGAGACCGCGATCGGCTCCGGGCCGCCGATCCACTGAAGGCTATGAAGGTGTAGTGTTCGCGGCTGCCCGCGGACACTACACCCGTGCCTTGCGCACTTCGTCGATCACCCGCGCCACCACTTCCTCTGCCGCACCGAGCTGTTTCGCACGATCCTTGCGGAAGCTCCACTCGATCTGGCCGTTGGCGAGGCTCTTGGCGCCGATGCCGATGCGGAGCGGGAAGCCGATCAAATCGGCGTCCTTGAACTTTACGCCCGGGCGTTCGTCGCGATCGTCGAGGAGTGCGTCGATGCCGGCGTCGCGCAACTGCCGGTAGATGTCGTCGGCGGTTGAGCGGACGATCTCTTCCTTCCCGATCTGCGTCACCACGACCTCGAACGGCGCGATCGGCATCGGCCAGATGATGCCGTCGTCGTCGTGGCTCTGCTCGATGGCGGCGGCGACGGTGCGTCCGATGCCGAGGCCGTAGCAGCCCATGATCATCGGTTGACGGGAGCCCTTCTCATCGAGGAACGTGCAATTCATCGGTTCGGAGTACTTCGTCCCGAGCTTGAAGACGTGGCCGACTTCGATGCCGCGGTGGATTTGCAGACTTGTCGCGCAACGCGGGCAGGGATCACCGGCGAAGACCGTGGTGAAATCGCCATACTCCGGCTCCGGAAAATCGCGGCCGGGATTCGCACCGGTGAGATGGGTGTCGCGCTTGTTGGCGCCGATGGTCCAGTTCACCTGCCCCTTGAGCGAGATATCGGCAAGAACGCGCCTGGCCTTCGTTCCGACGGGACCGCAGTAGCCGACCGGACCGCCGGTAGCCTCTTCGAAACGCGTGTCCGGCATCATCTCCAGGAACTGCGCGCCGAGGTGGTTCTTGATCTTGACCTCGTTCCCCTCGCGGTCGCCGCGCACGAGCACCATGACGCAACCGTTGTCGGTATCGAAAACGAGCGTCTTCACCAGGTGCAGCGTCGGTTTGCCGAGGAACTTGCCGACGTCGTCGATCGACTGCGTGCCCGGCGTATGGATCGGCGCGAGCTCCGTCATCGGGGCAGGTTCAGGCTCGTCGAGGAAGAACTTCGACGTCGCCTTTTCGATGTTCGCGCCATAGCTGCAGTTCGGGCATGACACCACGGCGTCCTCGCCCGACTGCGCCAGCACCATGAACTCGTGCGACGCCGAGCCGCCGATGTTGCCGGTGTCGGCGTCGACGGCGACGTGTTCGAGCGCGCAGCGGTTGAAAATCGCGGTGTAGGCCACACGCATCTTCTCGTACGTCTCATCGAGCGACTCGCGTGTGGCGTGGAACGAGTAGGCGTCCTTCATGACGAACTCGCGCCCGCGCATGAGGCCGAAGCGCGGCCGCACTTCGTCGCGAAACTTCGTCTGGATCTGGTAGAGATTCACCGGCAGGAGGCGATAGGAGTTGATGGCGTCGCGGACGGTGTCGGTGATGACCTCTTCCGCGGTCGGCGCATAGACGAAGTCGCGTTCGTGCCGGTCTTTGACGCGCAGCAGCTCCTTGCCGTAGCGCTCCCAGCGCTTCGATTCCATCCACAGTTCCGCCGGCTGGATCGTCGGCATCGACAGCTCGACCGCGCCGGCGCGGCCCATCTCCTCGCGCACGATGGCTTCGAGTTTCTGCATCGAGCGTAGGCCGAGGGGAAGGTAGGTGTAGATGCCGGCCGCGACCTTGCGGATCATGCCGGCGCGCATCATCAGTTTCTGACTGATGACGTCCGCGTCGGCGGGAACTTCGCGCAACGTATTGATGAAGTATTGGCTCCAGCGCATGGGGCGGGGATTGTAATCGAGGTCGCGGGGTCGCGGGGTTGCGCGGTCTCGCGGTGCTGGTTGCAAGGTTGCAAGGTTTGGCAACTCCGAAACCCCAACCCCGAGACCGCGAAACCTATACTTCACACCATGTCCCGGATACTCAAATTCGACCGCACGCCGGTGGCGCGGCTGATTTCCTGCGCGGCTTCGTTCGCATCGGCAGCGCTGTTGTTCGACTACCTGTCGAAGGGGGAGAAGGAGATCGAGGCACTGCCGATCGTGGCGCTCATCCTTCTTTTTCTCGGCACGCTGGCCGCCGCGGCCGTGCAGTACGGCGATCACATCTACCTCAGCGACGACGGCCTGATGTACGAGAACTGGGTCCTGAAGCAGTTCGGCAGGCGCGGAAAATGGATGCGGTGGGAGGACATCGTCGAAGTCCGCGAGATCAAGCGGAAAGTCCTGATCCTTTTCTCCCGTGACGGACGCCGCATGCTAGTCGATGCCATCCTCGGCTACGCCATTGCCAAAAACGAGATCGTCAAACGCACACCACAGGCGATTTTCTCGGGAACGCTGGTGCAGGAAGAGTCGTGAAGAAGCGGGTTGTCGTTGCCCTCGCCGGAGTTGCGGCTTTTTCTGTTCTCGCGGTCGCTCTGATGATCATCGCCATGCACCGGGAGACCGCGCGGCACCGCGTTTTTCGCGTGGCTCCGCGGGAATCGCGTCAAGCGCTTCCGCCGGCCGCCTTGCGGCCGCCGGCTGAATGGACCGCGCAGTTCGTGCAACTCGGTGGCCGGTGGGCCGATCTCATCGAGCTTCTCGGCCAGATCGAGAAACAACATCCGAACGAATACCGGGCATGGTCGCTGGGGTACCTTCACGCGCGAGCCTTCATCGAAAACAACCAGCCGGATGAGGCGATGGCGCGACTGGCACCGTTCCTTGTGCCGGGCAATTCCTTTCGCGATCTTGCGATCTATCACGAAGCGGAAATCGAGGAAGGTCGCGACGACCACGCCGCGAGCCGTGCCCGCCAGACGCTGATCTTCGGCACTCCATCCTCTCCTTATCGCGAGCTGGCAATCGACGAGGAGACCGATTACCTCGCGTATCAGGCAAGTCCGCGCACGCTTCTCGATTTTGCGTCGCGCCTCTTTCCTTCCGTGAACCCATCGCGTAAACGCGATCTGACGGCGCGAGTCGTCGAAGCGATACTCAAGACCGGTGACGCCAATGGCGCACTGACCCGCGGACTCGGCCTGCTGCAGAGCGGAACGCTCGATGATGCCTCGGATCGCGTCAGCCGGGCGCTCGACCGGCCGGATCTGATCGCCCGCATGAACGGCCCGCAGCTCGTCCTGATGGGCGAGTCGATGCAGAACCACCGGCACTTCGATCGCGCCACCGCGCTTCTCTCGGCCGCGTTGAAAGCGATGCCTCAAAAGCGCGATGACCTCCTCTTCGCGATCGGCCGCTCGTACTTTGGGAACGAGCAGTTCGCGGAGGCGCAGAAGACGTATCTGCGGGGAGCCACGGCTACGGCCGATCCGAAGTGGAAGGCGGCGTTTCTCTGGCACGCATCGCGAGCGGCCCAGATTCAGGGTGACGATCGGATGTCCGAGCAGCTCATGACGCGGGTGCTGGCCGTTCCGGGCCGTTACGACGCCACCGGCCCGGCCATCACCCAACGCATCCGCACGCGAGTCAGGCAACACCGCTTCGCGGAGGCCGGGTCCGATCTCGCGTTCGTGCGCAAGAACTTTCCGCGCCATCACACGCTCGTCGAGGCCTCGCTGGCGTACGCCCTCGGCATGCTCGGCGCCGGCAATCACGGTGCGGCGGTCGTCACGCTGAACGCGATCCCGCGCAATCTTCTCGACAAGTTCGAGCCGTACGAGATCGACTACTGGAGGGCACGCGCTCTCGAATCATCGAATCCTCCCGCCGCGTTCACGGCCTATCTCAACGTACTGCGCGCTTCGGAGCCGACGCACTTTGCCTACCTGGCCCGCCAGCGGCTCGATGCGCCGTCGATGCAGCCGAAACTCCTGCAGGCTCTGTCGATGCGCGACGCCGAGGCGGCGCGCCAGATCGCTGCCGGGAACTGGCTCGCCGCCAAGCAGGTCGTTACCGACCGCATCCTTCTCTCCTCGAGCAATCACGCCGCGGAGCTGAAACGGCTGGGCGAGATTTACCAGCACCTTCCCGAGTACGCGAACGTCCTCAATCTGCGGCCCGAGGCGTTCCCGCGGTTCCCTCTCAATGCCGGGGCGGATCGCGCGTCGCTCCTCATGGCCATGGGCCTCTTTGACGAAGCGGCCGACGCCATCCCGCATCGTTACCCGCTGCGTCCGTTGCAATCGGCGCTCACGCAATCGCTGGCGCTCAATCGGGCCAACGCTTCGAAGGAGTCGATCTTCGCAATCGAAGTGCTGATGAGCTCCGTCCCTCGGGACTACCTGCCGGAACTGCTCCCGATGGAAGTCCGCCGGCTCCTCTACCCGCGCTATTTCTACGACTACATCCGTGACGATGCAAAAACCTACGGCGCCGATCCCACGCTCCTGCTGGCGATCATGCGGGAGGAATCGCGCTTCGACCCGCGCGCCAAGTCCGAAGCGGCAGCGCGCGGCCTCCTGCAGTTCATCATCACGACGGCGCATCAGATCGGCCGTGAGGCCGGCCTGGTCGACGTCACTCCTGAAGATCTCTACGATCCGCGGGTGATCATCCGCCTCGGCGCGAAGTACGTCAGCACGTTATCGAAGGACTTCCAGGACGATCACTACGCGGTCGCCTCTTCCTACAATGCCGGCCCGAAGCAAACCGCGCTCTGGTCCCGACTGGCTCCCGCTGCAGGTGACGACTACTTCCTCTCCGCCATCAACTTCGATGAGACCAAGCAATACGTTCGCAAGGTGATGAACAGCTACAAGCGGTACGCGGAGATTTACGGCGATGGTAACCCGAGCGGGGGGATACGGCCGGAGCCATAGGGAACGAGAGGAATCGTAAAAACTCGTCGTCATGCCTCTTGCCAGGGCTGCGAGCGGCGGGTCAGCCTGAGCCGAGCAGGCTACTCGGCGAGCGATGGCATGTAGCGCCGTGCTGCTTCGCTGGCGATAAAGATCAATTCCGCGAACGGTTTGGTGTCGAAGAGGTCGAGTGAGTAGTCCCTCTTGATACCTCGCGCACTTCTCTCCACCTCGCCGTACACGTTCATCAGATCTGCAAACGTCGGTCGATCGGTCAGTCGTCCGAGTACGTTCATCAAGGCGCGGAGAACGCTTTCCGGCGATCGATCGTGGATTCGTGGCCGTATCCCACCGAGATCGCTCAACGCTTTATCGAGGCGGTAAGGGACCGTGTCGAAAACGAACCATTGATGGTTTGCGCCCGCGGTCCGACTCACCGCTACGGCCAATCCCAGCTCAAACGCCATGTTCAACCGCGGTGTCTGAGGTGATTGCCGATCAAGAGACATGAATGAGAGGTCGTGAAATGAAAACTGCGCTGCGGCGATCAGCTCGTAGATTCGTTCGAGCTGAAAGCGACTCGATGGATCGCGAACAGCCGCAGCGGGTACGAGTCCGTACGCGGAAACGCCCGCGATGAAGGCGAGGTATACGCGCTCGTATCGTTTTGAATAGGGAACGTTGATGAAGGCGACCGGCGGCTCCGGTGTTGTTGCGGCCACCGATATACGTCCTCACCGCTTCGAGCTGGTGACTTTGCGTCGAGCCGAAGATTTTCTGTTGGCGTCCTGCCGGCCGCTCTTCTTGCGAGTTCCCTTCGACGCCTCGTCCGCCCGGATGTCGTCCATCATTTGCCGTAGCTCGGCAACACGCTTCGCAGGAATTTTGTAATACGCAGCCACCTGCTCAGGAGTCGGAAACGGAGTGGTGATGATGACTTTGCCGGACATGATCGCGCCTATTCTAACGCTGCCGCGCCATTGGTCGTTCCCCTCTATCCAATGACCCTCTCATAAAACTCCCGATACTTCGGCACTACTCGATTCACGTTGAACTTCCCCTCCGCGAGGTCACGACCGTTCCTTCCCAGCCGGCGTTGTAGCTCGGGGTTGGAAAGAATCTCGATCGCACGGTCAGCCATCCCTTCGACGTCGCCCACCGGCAGGAGGTAGCCGGTTTCTCCTTCGACGACGACCTCGGGTAATCCGCCGGCGCGGCTGCCGATGACCGGGACCTCTGAAGCCATCGCTTCGAGGGCGGCCATGCCGAACGACTCGGCCTCGGAGGGGAGGAGGAAGACATCCGCGGCGCCGACGACTTCCTCGAGATTCGGGACGTTGCCAAGAAAAAAGACCTGTTCGCGCAGGTGATGGTCGCGGCAGAACGCTTCGGCGCGTGAGCGGTCGGGGCCGTCGCCGATCATGACCAGGCGGCTCGGCACCACGCGCGACACGTGTTCGAAAACCGCGAGCACGTCCATGATCCGCTTCACGGGGCGGAAGTTGGAGACGTGGCAGAGCAACTTTTCGCCGGATGAAGAAAACAGATTCGAGAGAGGGCTTGCGTGTTTGCGAAAGCGCGTGGGGTCGACGAAGTTGGGGATGACGTCGATCTCTTTCTTCGTTCCGAAATTCTTCGCCGTCTCGTCGCGCAACCACTGCGACACTGCAGTCACGCCGTCGGAAACCTCGATGCCGAACCGCGTGATCGGCAGATAGCTGGGATCGCGTCCGACAAGGGTGATGTCGGTGCCGTGGAGTGTCGTTATGAACCGGAGATCCTTCGACCCGACGATCTCGCGCGCCAGATGCGCGCTGATGGCGTGCGGGATGGCGTAGTGGACATGGAGGATGTCGAGCTTTTCGTAGACAGCCACCTCGGCCATCTTCGTCGCCAACGCCAGCGTGTACGGCGGATACGGATCGAAGAGCGGATACGGGGTAACGGTGACCTCGTGAAAGCGAACGCGTTCGTGCAGTACGTTGAGCCGCGACGGCATCGCGTAGCTGATGAAATGAACGTCATCCCCGCGCCGGGCGAGCGCGACACCGAGCTCCGTAGCCACGACGCCGGAGCCACCGAAGGTGGGGTAACAGGTGATGCCGATTCTCATCGCGGTCTCGCAGTCTCGCGGTTCCGCGGTCGCGCGGTGCTCCGCCTCAAGACCCCGCAACCGCGCAACCGCGCAACCGCGGTCAAGGTTCTCTCCCGCTATATGCCGCGATCACATCATCGACCTTCGGCGGTTGTTTGGTCATGAAGGCCTCGCCGTAATCGGCGCCGATCAGGGCGCCGAAGTGGCGGCCGCGCGCTTCGATCATCTCGAGGAACTTCTTGTCGGCGATGAAGGTCGGCGGCTCTTTCGACTTCGGATCGTAGAACTGCGACTTGAACGCGGCAATCGCGCGCATCTTCGTCTTCCACGTTTTCGTCACGTCGACGACGAAACTCGGCGTCACGAGATAGTTCTGCGGGTAATAGATCGTCGCCTGCGGCCGGTGCGCCGGCAGCCCGGTCTCGAGCGCTCGCAAGCCCGAGTAAAACGACGCTTCCGTCACGAGCTTGCCCGTACGGATGTGATCGGGGTGCCGGTCATCAGGCCACATGCTGAAGACGAGATGAGGACGGCAGCGGCGGACGATCTCGATGATCTGCATCTCCTCCTCGCGGCCGGTACGGATGTTGCCGTCGCCGAAGTCGAGCTGCTCGCGGAAACGCGCCCCGAGGATGCCCGCGGCCTTGAGCGCTTCGCGGCGCCGCACTTTCGGCGTGCCCCGAGTTCCCAGCTCGCCGCGCGTCAGCTCGATAATTCCGACGCGCAGGCCGTCTTTGACTGCCTTCACGATCGTGCCACCGCACGACAGCTCGATGTCATCGGGATGCGCGCCGAAGAAAATCAGGTCGACCGGTTCCAGTTCCGCGATCACAGGCTCACCACCTTACACACATCCTCATCCTGCTCCGCCTCCTCGATCATGCGATCGGCGAGATGTTGGCCATACTCCTGCCAATATCCGAACCAGCCAGCTACGCGATCCTGCGGCGAGCCGTCGGGGACCAGCGTGGAGACGAGCTCGCGGACGGCAGCGTAGCGCTCGCGGTCCTTACGGGCCAATCCGCGGATGGCGCGCGCGGTCAATTTTTCGAAGTGGTATTCGATGTGGCCGATCGAGCGGTTGATGGCGCGCGCCAGCGCATGCTCTGCGGGGAGTGCAATCTCACCGATGCGGGTGATCTGTTCCGCCAACTCCCGGCGTGCGTGATCGGCAATCGCGTTCACCTCGGCAACGCCTGCCGGCTCACGCGTCGCCAGCAGCGCGTCGGCTCCGGCGAAGATCTCTTCCGGCTTGATGTCGTAGCGGTCCACGGCGCGAACGACGCGCTTCGGCGCAAGCATCTCGTGTGCGCGCAGAGCCACGCGCGGCATGGCGACGCCGAGGAGCTCGTGGAGTGGCGCGATCTGCGCGTAATAAGCGACCTCGGACGGACCACCGACGAAGAGATCAGGACGGAGCACGAAATCCTGAAGCAGCGGACGCGTCAGCGCCGAGGTCGACGTTCGTTCCGGAGATGCCAGCGGCCGCGGAGCTTCGATCAGGTGGCGGCGTCCCTGCTCGTCGAGCTCGAACAGCAGGGTATGCGGTTCGCCCGGGCGGGGAACGATCTGCGGCTCGTAACCGGCGCTCTGCAGCGCCGCCGCCCGGAGATCGAGCTGGTGCTGGATACCGTCCCAGTTCGTGAGGATGCCGTCGAATAGCGGCGCTCCGGCGCGCCGCAGCTCCGGGAGGAGTGAGTCGACCAGGATGAACTTTCCATCCACCGCGGCCGTGATCAACTCCGCGAACGAATCGCGAAACGTGATCCCCTCGCGCAGCCAGTTTGGCCGCGGGATGCCGAGGTTTTCGATGAAAGCCTGTGTCAGCTCCTCGGGGATTGGCAGAGCGCCGACGGCCATCTTCGAGCCGGGGCGCCGGTCGCGGAATATCGTGAGATCGAGCTGCTGCTTCGGGTCGCGCTTCGGCAGTGCCAGCGTGGCCACCTCGGCGTAATCATGGTCTTCCGTGGCCAGCCAGAAGAAAACCGTCGTCGGGATGCCTCGCGCTTCGTTGTCTCGCTTCAGCTTCAGCATGCCCGCCAGTTTGGCCAGCGTGTAGATCGGTCCTCCGGCGAAGCCAACCTGCTGTCCGGCGATGACCGTGAACGTCTCGCCGCGCGACCAGCGGCGCACGTCGTCACCGACATCGCGGCCCCATTGGCGATTCGAGGCGATCAGCGCATCCGCGAGCGAAGTATCACGGAGGGCCGGGCTGCCAGTCCACGTTTTGTTGTCGCGTGGAAGGAACCGCGTCGCTTTGGGATCGCCCGAGATCCAGTCGAGCGTGAATCGATTCAGGCCGTACGTCGCAAGGGGAATGCGGAGACAGGCGGCCTCGGATGTGACGCCGGTCATCGTGTCCGGCTCCCGACAAGGATGAGGCGCGGAGACGTAACGTCGAACGGCGCGCCCTGAAAGTCGCCGAACGCTTCGTCGATCGAAAGGCCCGAAGAGTTGAACATTGTCGTGATCTCGCCGAGATCGTATCCGCGAACGCGCTCCAGGAAACGCTTTTGACCGATCGTGATCCGTTTGTTGAACGATCGGTCACGTGGATCGAACCACCGCTCGATCTCCACACGCCCGCGCGGCGTGTCCAGCGACTCGCGCTCCACGAGCCCTTCGAGCTCCCGGTCGACGTTGAGATAGTCGAAGAGGAAGACGCCACCCGGACGAAGCACGCGGGCCATCTCGCGCACGACGTCGAGGTTTTCCTCCTCGGTGGCGAAGTAGCCGAAACTCGTGAAGAAGTTGACCAATCCACCGAAGCTGTTGCTGCAGAACGGGAGCGCGCGCATGTCGGCGCGCGCAACCGGCAGCGGCCCGTATTCGTCGATGCCGGTGCGGAGAAGCGTAAAGGAGAGATCGCAGCCGGCGGCGGCAAACCCTTCGGCGTTCAGCTCCGTGAGATGACGCCCCGTACCGCAGGCAAGATCGAGGATGACGCCATCGACATCGCCAAAGCGATCGCGAAAAAACGCCACCTGACGGCGAGCCTCCTGCTCGTCGCGATGCGCGTAGAGCTCGAGATACTCCTCGCCGAACCACTCCCGGTACCAGGTCATTGATGACGGAGTCTACTGCCCGCGAGGTATTGTCATCTGCTTACTCTGACTCTGGCGTGCCACCGAGGTGAGGCTGGGATCACCGCACGCATATTTGTGGCGACCAGTGCCAGGGACGAGACGGTCTCCTTCCACGTGAACGTCACAGGCGTAGGACCTCAAGGTCAGGATCGACCCTCCTCAAGATCAGGATCGATGGGGTCAAGATCAGGATCGATGGGGTCAAGGTCAGGATCGACCCACCTCAAGGTCACAACCCGATGGGGTCAAGGCCAGGATCGACCCACCTCAAGGCCACAACCCGATGGGGTCAAGGCCAGGATCGACCCACCTCAAGGCCACAACCCGATGGGGTCAAGGCCAGGATCGACCCACCTCAAGGCCACAACCCGATGGGGTCAAGGCCAGGATCGACCCACCTCAAGGTCACAACCGATGGGGTCAAGGTCAGGACTGCCACCTGTAGATGACAACCGATGGGGTCAATATCAGGAATATCACCGGTAGATGACAACCGATGGGGGTTCAGCGAACCCTGTATGAATCCGGATAGGTGAAGCTCACCGTCGCACGGGTGATGCCGCTTGCGAGGGCGATCGCCAGATTGGGAGAGAAGGCGTAGACCGGACGGAGATCAACGGGGTTGCTGAGGACCGTCGTGCCGGCCAGGCCGCAGCGGTCTCCCATGCTCAGGACTCTCTCGATCGGCTTGCGGACGCGCATGTCCGGATAGAGCATGGCCATCTCCTGGCGCTCGAAGCCGTAGGGCTTCTCCATGTAAGTCTTCGTCATCGAGCTCAGGGTCAGCTCTTCCTTCGTCAGTCGCGCGTCGGCGTCGTAGGTGTAAACGACATTCGCTTCCCAATCGACGCGCGGCAATCCCTGAACCAGGGTCCCGCTATAGCCGCCGCGCAGTTTCATTCCGATGAGGAGATCGCTCGCGTACATCGGCACGGCCGTCAGGGCGATGACGTCATTGCAGCCGTTGGCATTCTGATAGACGACCTCCTGCTGGGCGATGCGGTTCTGGGCGTCGAACGCGTAGTGCGAGGTGTACTTCTGCCCGTCGATGACCATGTCTTCGCGGTCGAGGAGCCAGATGGCGCCGTCAGGCGAACGGTGCGCGGTGAAGAGGAGAACGTCGCCGCCGCTCGAGGAGACGATCTTCTCCAGATAGTCAGCGCCCTGGACGTAGCGGATCTCGTTCCCCTGCCGGTCGTGCCATGACTGGATGACATCTCCGCTGTACGTCCAGCCCTCGGCTTTGCGCGCCTCCTGCACCTGCCGCTGCCGCGCCGGCGTGTAGCGGAGCGAGTCGAGCATCGTGCCGTTGAAGAGACACGGGAGCGAATCGTTCTTCGCGAACCGGTTGTCGGCGTAGTACGTCGCCCGTGTCGCCGTCGATCCCTCGGTGCATGGGCGCGAATTCCAGGGCGAGGACGACGTGAGATACGGACCGTGCCAGCAGTGAGGACACCAGATCGCCCCGATCGGCAGACGCCAGCCGCAGAACGGGCAGACGATCTTCGTCTTCATGTCCGACATCTCGCTCTCGATGCCGAGGATGCGCTGGTCGATGGAGGACTTCGCATTCGCCTCGGGCTCCAGCTCCTCGTAACGATGGAAGCGCTCTGATGCTTTGGTCAGATCGCCCAGCTTCTCGTAAACGACGCCCTGGTTGAAGACGGCGGCCGGATCGGTGGGGCGCTGCTGCTCGGCATCCTGAAAGAGCTTCAGTGCGGCGATGAGATCGCCTTTGCCATACAGAAAACGTCCGCGAGTAAAGAGGGCGGTATACACCTCGTCCGTCTGCCGCTTCTTCTGCAGCTCGCTTTCGAACTCCAGATCGAGCTGCAGCTTGGTGACGAGCGGTTTTTCCGCCCCGGCGGGAAAGAGCTGGTTGTAACGATCGACTTTCGCCTGCGCCTCGGAAAAGCGGCCCGCGCGGGCCAGGAGCACGCCCATGTTGTAGAGCACGCCCGGCACGTCGGGCTGCAGCGCATCCGCCTTTGCGAACTGCTGATAGGCGGCGGGGTAATCCTTCATGTCGGCGAACTTCTTTCCGAAGTAGACGGCCTTCACGAATTCTTCGCTCGGCGGCATCGCTGCCGAGGCGGCGGGAGGTTGCGGAGCTGGTGCCGGGGCGGTCGTCTGTGCCGAAAGGCTGAAGGCAGAAAACAGAAGGCAGAAGAAAAGGCAGAAGAAAAGGCAGAAGAAAAGGCAGAAGGCAGAAGGCGGAAGGCAGAAGTGAGAATGATCGCAACTAACTTCTGCCTTCTGCCTTCTGCCTTCTGCCTTCATTTCAACAGTCCTTCGATCACGGAATTCAGCCACAACTGCTGCTGCTCGGTCGGCGACGACGTCGACAGCAGCGCATAGAGCGCATGCCGCTTCTGTTGCTCCGAGGAGCCATTGTCCCGCAATACCTGCTCGGCATCGGCCACGCCTGGATCGAAGATCACGTCGGCGGCATCCTTCGGCGCCCAGTGCGGCGGTACATCGCTGCCGAACAGCTTCTCCACGACCGCCAGTTGCTCGTTCTCTTTCCGGGCCATGTTTGTGGCGGCGACCAGGCGGCTCTTCGCGCCGGAGCCGACGATGAGCGAGCGAAGGTTCGAGAGAAGCTGGATCCGCTGCGTACAGGCGTCGAGGACCTGTGCCTTGACCGACTCGTCGCCGATGCTGCTGCTGACTTTCAGAACACTCTGGATGCGCTGCGATTCGTAGCGGACGAAGGCGTCGGCGACTTCTTCCGGCGAAGGTGGCTCGGGCTCGTCGGCGACGACCGCGACCTGCTCGGTGGGAACCGGCGTGAGCGCCGGTTGCGGTGCTGGAGGAGGCGCTTCTGGTGCCGGTACCGGTTTTGGTGCCGGCGCCGGCGTGACGGCTTGCGGTACGGGCGCCGGCGGCGGTGTCGGGACGACAACCTCGGGAGGTGGTGTGATGCTCGGCAGCGGGATCTCGACCAGAGGCAGGTCGAGAGACGTCGTCGCTGGAGAGGTTGTGTCGACCGCTTTCGTGATTCGCAGATCGTCCGGCGAATTCGTGACCGTCGTGACCGCCGCGGGCGGCGGCAACGGAACGAGCTTCGGTCCGCCGATCAGTGGCGTGGTGCTGAGCGGCGGTGCGAGATTGCGAACGACTTCGCTGTCCGGCGGAGCCTTCGCGTCCAGAAGGCGCTCGCGAACGCGCTGGCGGATCTCCTCGGCGTCGTGAACCTGCTGCGCCCGGGCGGTGTCGCTCAGCGCATTCGGACTGGCCCGCTCGATGGTCATGTCGCAATGGCACGGCCCGAATTTATCCGCCTGCCACCAATCACGACGCTGCGCGCGCATGAACTCGACGACGGCCATATTGCGTTTGAACTGGGCGTCGCGGGCGCGTTCGCAGGCCCCCATCGATGCGAACTGGTTGATTCCGTACAGCTCGAGGAGCTCCCGCGTATCCGGCCGGAACAGTTGCACGTGATAGTGGAACGTCTCGCAGGGACGGCCGGCCACGGCGGCCACCGGAGGGCAGACAAGCGGCTGCGCGAGCGCGGAGCTGAGGCCCGCAACCGCGATAGCCATGGCTGCAAGAAAGGGGCGCATAGGAGCGGATCGAGTTAGCCCGATTATATGTTCAACGTTCCCTCCGTATCGTCGTAACCTCTTTGTCAGCAGCAATACAAACAAGGGAGATCCCATGAAGAAACGCACACTCATTTTCTCGGCAACGGCGATCCTCATCGTCGTGCTCGCCGTTCCGTTTGCGGTGGCGCAGCACATGCGCGGCGCCGGCTTCGGCCACGGGTGCATGCACGGCGGCAGCAGCATGATGATGTTCGGTCACATGCGAGGCGCGAAAGCGGCCCTCGGCCTTTCCGACCAGCAGGCTACCGACCTCAAGAAGATCTTCACCGACCTGCGGGCGCAGAATGCACCGTATCGCGCCTCACTTCGTGACGGGCGGCAGGCCATCGCCCAGGCATTGCTTGCCAATCCGAACGACCTCGCCGGAGCGCAGGCCCTGCTCGACAAGCAGACCGACGCTGAGCGTCAGATCAAGGTGAACATGCTCACGGCTGCGTCGAAGGCACTCAACGTGCTGACGCCCGAGCAGCGGTCCAAGGCGTCAAACTTCCTGCAACAGCGGATGGCCAAGCGCGCCGACAAGTAGGAAGATGATGGACGCCACGTCGATGTTCGAGGGATCCGCCAACGGCTCCCTCGCGCTCGATCGTCTGGTTTTCTCACCAACGAGGGCGCAGACGAGAAGCGCAACAAACGAAGACCCGATCGAAGCGCGTGCCATCGCCGCCGTCAAAGGCGGCGATGCCGCTTCCTACGATTACCTCGTTTCGAAGTACATGAAGCGGGTCATCTCGATCGCCTGGGGAGTGGTGCGCAATGCCGCCGATGCCGAAGATCTGGCTCAGGAGGCGTTCGTCAAGGCCTTCGAGAACGTCGGGCGGTTCAAGAGCGGGGAGCCGTTCGGACCGTGGATCTACCGCATCGTGACGAATCTCGCGCTCGACGTGATGAAACACCGCAAGCGTTTCCGGCACGAGGAGATCACCGACGCCGCTCCGGCGGCGCGGCGCGACCGGGCCGACCTGCCGGCCATCGCCAACGAGCTGGCTCAGCGGATCGACCGAGGCATCGAATCGCTTCCGGCCATGCAGCGAATCGTGGCACGCTTGTATCTGGTCGACGAATTCGGGCACTCTGAGATTGCAAGAATGACGGGATTGAGCGAGGGGACGGTGCGCTCGCATCTGTCGCTCGCTCGCGGAAAACTGAAGGAAAAACTGGCAGACCTCCATGGGGGCAGCAATGATTGAGAACGACGACTTTCTGGAACGCCTTCGCCCCGAAGCACGGCAACTCCGCTTCGAGCCCGACGAGATGATGGCCACCCGCATCGCCGCCCGCGTCCGCGAGCGGATCGCCGTGGAGTCGCAGGCCGGCATCGCCCTGGTCCTGGCCCGCTGGTTTCGTCCTGTCGTCGTCTCTCTGGCAACCCTCGCCCTCGTGGCAGCATTGGGCGTACAGTGGCTCGAACAATCCCGCGACGTACCGGTCACGTCGCTCGATGCGCTGACGAGCACCCAGACTGTCGACATCTCGGTAGGAGGGGACACATTCAGTGTCGAGTAACACCCGCATGGCGGCCGTCGTGGTCGTCGTCGTCGCGTTCATCGCCGGCATCCTCGTCGGGGTGGCCGGCGACCATCTCTACCTGATTCGCAACGGGCGCCTCTTTCCCCGCCATGCCGGGCGTTTTTCCGCCGATCGGATGGCCGACAACCTCGGCCGCGAGCTACAACTCTCGCCGCAGCAAAAGACCCAGGTGCAGCAGATCATCGAAAAACATCGGGCAAAGATCGATGCCGCCATGAGCAGCGTCCGCCCTCAGGTGCACCAGGAGATCGACGCCACGAACAAGGAGATCGAGACGATTCTCACCGCGGAGCAGCGCACGAAGTTCGAGGAGTTTCGAATGCGCATGGGAGCAAGGCGACGCGAGCGCGGATCGACGCCACGCCCGTAGCAGTCGCCGTAGGACGTCACCTCGCCCCGTCAGGCCGTACCCGCAGGAAGAACGTGCAGGCCTTACCCGTCTTCGATTCCACCCAGACTGATCCGGCGTGTGCGGCGGCGAACTCGCGGACTTTGAACAGGCTCCGGCCTGTTCGCTCCGCTGCCTGCGGATTCCAGGCGAAGCCCGGCTCGAAAATGGCCTGGCGGAGCGGCTCGGGTACGACAGGACCGTTGTCCATCACGAAGAAAAGCAGCAGCGGCTTGCCCTTGTGCTCCATCCAGCGGACGCCGATGACCACCTGACCGCCGGGCGGAACGTAGTGGAGCGAGTTGTCCATCAGCACGCCGAGGGCGTCGGTGAGTTGCTCGTGATTGCGGAACCGCTCTTCCAGCTCCGGCACATCGATCTGCAGATGGATGCTCTTCAGATCCGCAAACGGACCGAAGCGGTTGGCTACCGAGTGCAGGAGGTCGACGACTCTCGGAGTCCGTGCCGCCGGCGCCGGCTCTTCGACCTCGGGAGCCATCTCCAGCGACGAGAGAATCTGGTCGATCGTTGCCGCCCAATCTTCGAGCAGCGGATCGCGCTGGCGCGTGCGCGACGATGCCAGCACCGACTCGCGTAGCGATCGCAGCGGTGTGAAGACCGTTTCCTTCACAAACGACACGAACGACGCGTGGGACGGATTCATCGTGTCGGCTTCGCGGAACATCAGCACCGCCCCCATCGCACCGCCCGAGATCGGGACGAGTGTGAAGAGGACGTTGCGATTGCGGATGCGCAGCGCGGTGGAGGTCGGAACCGACAGCTCGCCGATGCGCGCGCCGCTCAGCGCTTCGATCTGTCTGACCGAGGAGAGGTCGGCCTGGGGAACGCCAAAGAGCTTCTTCGCCTCTTCGGTGATGAACTTTACCGTGCGGTCAGTACCGAGCACGATCGCCGGAGCGCCGGCGGCCATGATGACGTTGGCGACGCTGGTGATGGCAGGCGAGGCCGACTCGACCGGAAACGCCAGCAACGGTGCCTTGGGAAACGGCTCCGGTTCCGGGGCCGGTGCGGTGGCGGCCGCGGTGGCCGGACCGGCCGAACGCCGCGTGGCAGTGCTCTCGCCGACTTGTTTCGGGGGAGGAGGTGCGGGCGGAGCCGGAGGCGCGGCAGGTGCTGGAGCTTCGGTTTCTTTTGCCGCTACCTTCGGTTTTCTCGGCTTATCGCACTTCTCGCAGAGGATCCCCCGGTTGATCGCCACACCACACATGAAGCACTTGGAAGCCATTGGACGGACGATCTTACGCCCGCTTCTCGTGCTGCTGCAACGTGATAGGCTTCGCCGCCGTCTGGAGGGGTCCCATGAAACAAATCGTCGTGATCGGCGCCGGCACCATGGGCAACGGCATTGCCCACACCGCCGCGGCCTCCGGCTTCGATGTCACCCTCATCGACGTCGCCGAAGCTTTCCTCGATCGCGGCATGGCGACGATCGCGACGAACCTGCAGCGCGGCGTCGACAAAGGGAAGATGACCGCGGAGGACAAACAGCAGGTCCTCGGGCGGATCCGCCCGACGAGTGACATTTCTGCCGCGGCCAACGCCGACATCGTGATCGAGGCCATCATCGAGAATCTCGGCGCCAAGACGCAGCTCTTCGCAAACCTCGACTCGCTCACCGGTGCCGACTGCATCCTGGCCTCGAACACGTCGTCCATCTCCATCACGAAGATCGCCGCGGCGACCAGGCGCCCGGACAAAGTGATCGGCATGCACTTCATGAACCCCGTGCCGGTCATGACGCTCGTCGAAGTCATCCGCGGCATTGCCACCAGCGACGAGACCTATGCGCGCGTCGCGGAGCTGTCAGCGCGGATGGGGAAGACCGCCATCGAGGTCAACGACTACCCCGGCTTCATTTCCAACCGCGTGTTGATGCCGATGATCAACGAAGCGATCTTCGCGCTGTTCGAGGGCGTGGCCACACCGGAGTCGATCGACGGCGTGATGAAGCTCGGCATGAACCATCCTATGGGACCGCTCACCCTCGCCGACTTCATCGGACTCGATGTCTGTCTGGCCATTCTTCGCGTGCTCGAAGAAGGGTTCGGCGATCCGAAATACCGGCCCTGTCCGCTCCTGGTGAAGATGGTCGATGCCGGATGGCTGGGCCGAAAGAGCGGACGCGGGTTCTACGACTATCGGAAGCCCTGAAATCTGAGGGATGACGCAGGGCGTCCGTGGTGTTCTAATCGGCCACACATGCTTTGCCAGACCTGCAGTGCGTTGAATGATGACGAGCGCGAGTATTGCTTCCGCTGCCAGGCGAAGCTTCTCGTTCTCTCGGGAGTGAGCTCGTTCGAAGAGGACGAGGCCGAAGAGTACGACGAGGAAGGCGACGTTTCGCTCGACGAGCATCTGCTCGAGCGCGTCTCCGGTCTCGAGGAGATCGTCAAGCGCAGCGCCGAGGCCATTCGCAGCGTCGTCGATGCCGTGCAGAAACACGAGCGGGCGATCTTCATCAACCAGACCGGTCTCCTTTCCGTGAAAGAGCTTCTCGAACGGAAGAACGTCGTCTCCTCCGACGAGCTGGTCGAGCTTTGGGAATCGAAGATGGGCGAGCAGATGCTCGCACTCGAAAAGAAACAGCGCTTCACCGAGCGCAAAGACCGGATCATGTCGCTCTTCCGCGGCGAGCGGCGCGAGCGCTTCCTGCAGCTCCTTGCCGAGGCCGAATCGGCCATCGATGCCTTCGATCCCGATCGCGGCATCAAGGCGCTGGAAGAAGCCTTCAAGCTCGATCGCGACAACTACGAGCTCTCGTTCTTCCTCGGCGAGATGTTCTTCAACGACGGCAATCTCGATCGCGCCAAGCACTATCTCGAGCGCACGCTCGAAGTGCAGCCCGATCATTTCGACGCCGCGGTCTTCTACGGCGTGTTGCTGCATGAACGGCAGGATCTCAAAGGCGCCGAGCGCTGGCTTCGCCGCGCCATCCAGATCTCGCAGGAATCCTTCCTGCCGTACTTCTCCCTCGGCGCCATCTACGCGCGCAAGGGAAAGCTGCTCCGCGCGCAGAAGTTTCTGGAGAAGGCCATCCAGATCGAGCAATTGCCGCAGGCGTACTACCTGCTCGGCACGATCTTCTACGACAAGGGCCAGCTCGAGCGCGCCATCAAAGCGTTCCAGTCCGCGCTGAAACTCGATCCGGAGTATGAGGAAGCGATCTACCACCTCGGGCTCTGCTACCTCGACCGCAACTGGAACCGCAAAGCGATCGACTGCTTCCAGGAAGCGCTGGAGCTCAATCCCAACAAGATCGAATACCAGCAGGCGGTGAAGATCTATGAAGGGATCTCCGGCCACATCCCGCTGGAAGGTCCGGCCGCCGAGGAGTTCAAGCACGCCGAGGGCCTGGCCACGAGCGGGAACTACATCGAGGCGCTCGATCACTATCGTCGCGCCTCGGCCGTCGATCCCGACAACATCAGCATCCTGATGCCGTACGCGCTGCTCTGTTCGCATCTCGAAATGAACACGGAAGCGATCGCCGCGGCTCGCCGCGTGTTGCGGCAGCGGCCGACCGACGTCGTCGCCGCCGCCGCGTACACGACGCTCGTCGAAGCGCTGCGCGCCGAGGGGAACTTCAAGGACGCCAACCGCGCGCTCGAAGAGATGCTGCACGACTACACCTCGAACTACGCCAAGTCGATCGCCTACTACGAGAAGGCCTACAACCTGGCCGAGATGGAAGAGAACCTCGATGAAGCGCTCGAATCCGCGCAGCTTGCCCTCCGTTATTCGCCGAAGGAGCTGAAGCAGTTCCCGCTGGCGGCTCTCGGATGGGTCTACTTCAAGCGCCGCGAGTTCGGCAATGCCGTCGATTTCCTCACGAAGTCAGCCGACCTCGGACCGACCGCCACGAACCTCATGCACCTCGGCATGGCTCTTCTCGAAAGCGGCCAGAAAGAACGCGCCCGCGTCATCTTCCGCAAAGCGAAGAGCTTCAAGGGCAAAGGCGCCGGTCTCGAAGAGAAGATCCTCGAACAGATCCGCTCGACGACCAAGCTCATCGACCGATTGCACGCGAAACGGCGGCGGACAGCGAACAAGGCGTAGGTGCCGGCCCTAGTGCTTCGGCGCCGCCAACTTGATGGCGGTGATGTTCTGCGCGGAGATCTGGATATCGCCTTCTTCCGCGTAGAGCTCCACCCGCTCGCCGCCGCCGTTGATCTTGCCGGTGGCGTGGATGCGCGTTTTGTTGCCGACCTGCTCGCGGCGCACCGTCAGGCCGTTGAAGTCGGTGCTGAACTCGTTCACCTCGGGATCAGTGGTCAGGATCGTGGCATCGATATCCGCTCCAAAGCGGGGACTGACGTTCAGGATGATGTTCCCCTGCATCGTACGGGCGGTGACCTTCAGTGTTCTCTGATGCGGATCGCCGGTGAGCGTGATGTCGCCTGATGTGGTCTCCGCGTCCATGGCAGCCGAGACCTGGCGGACGATGATGTCGCCACCGCCGGAGCGCAGCGTCATCGCTCCGCCGGCGACGATGACGCGAATGAGGCCGCCGTCCGTCGTCACCTGCCCGCCCATCCGTGCCGCGCGTACGATGATGTCACCGGCGCCGGTGTGCGCGAAGAGCGCACCCATGATGTCGCCGAGGTTCAGGGGACCGCCCAGCGACGTCACGTTGCACTGACCGAACACCGCTCCCAGCTCCACCTCGCCGGCGCCGGTTACGATCCGTGCGTTGCCGCGAACTTCACCGACCGTAACGTCGGCGATGGATGCGACCGAGGTGAAGTCACCGATGAAGTAGGGCAGTTGGATGATCTGCTTGGGCTGCAGCATCACGTCGCCGGGCACCGGTTGGTGATTCGCGCTGTTCTGACGCATCGACTGCGCCTGACTCGGATTTGAGCCCTTCGCCAGGACGAGCACGCGGCCCATCATCGTCTCGGTGGTGATCGTCGGTCCGCCCTTGCCAATCATGCCGTGGAAAATCGTTCCGGAGAAGCGGCCCGAGCGAACGGCAAACGTCGTGAGGATGTCGCCGTTGAGCGTATTCGCCACCCAGGTGAAGTTCGAGGTGGGAGGCAGATAGATGTCGATGTCGGCATTCACCGCCTGCACCTGTGCCTTGGAGACAGGCTGCTGCGCGTAGTCGTAAATGATGCGGCCATTGACCATGTTGACCGCGGAGGCTCCGTTGACGCCCTCCATGATCAGCGTCCCACTGAATCCGTTGACGGTCACGCTGCCGTTGACGTGCGACACGCGGATGTGCTCAGCCAGCTTCGAACCGATCTTGATGTTCAGGCTGCGAGGAACGCGGACGACGTAGTTGACGGCGGCCGTCCAGCGCGCGTTGCGCCCCGGCGGCAGCAGCGTCCGCATGAGACGGACCTTCGGGTCGCCTTCGAAGCTCAGCCCGATGTTGTCCGATGCCTCTTTCAACGACGTAGCGTCCGGCGCGGTGATGACACGGTCGACGGTGACGGAAACCATGTTCCCTTCGCCGCCGATCACATCGACGCTGCCGAAGGGGTTGTCGATCCACACCGATCCGGAGGGATCGATCGTAAACTCACGGACAACGCGGTTGCTCGCGGCGAAGGTGGCGCCGAAGAGCTGCGTCGCGGAGAGCAGCGCCACGGCGGCGAGTGAAATTCGAAGCATCGGTCTCATCGGGATCTCATCGGGGCTGAATGCTGCTCAGTGCCTCCGCCGCCTTGACGCGGACGTATACATTTTCGTCGTTCTGTGACGCTTTCCTGCGCAGCGTGTCGACCATGTCGGGATCGAGTGCCACGCCGCTGCGGGCGAGCTTGGCCAGTGCCTCGACCGCCTTGATGCGGACGGCCGGGTTGGGATCGTTCTTCAGTGCCTCGACGAGCGCATCGCGCGTGCCGTCGGTCATCGTCGACTGCAATGATTGAAGCGTGTCGGCGGCCTTGATGCGCACCCCCTGGTGCTGGTCGTTGCGCAGGACATTCGCCAGCGCCTCGGTGATCTCGGGGTCGGGATTGCCGACGTGCGCATAGGTGGCGCGGACCCAGTCGATGGCCCGGGAACGGGACGGTGATTCGCGATCTTCGTTCTCCAGAACGTAGCGCAGCAGGCGGACCATGCTCTTGTCCGTCGGCCGCCCGGTGACCGTCACGTGCGAGGTGATGTCGAAGGAGACGCCGATCTGCTGGTTGAGCGGCGACGCGTCGCTGAACTGCACGTTCTGGATGTCCGGCCGCCCTTCGATCTGCGGGCTGATCGACGCGGCCGGCAGGACGCGCGATTCGGCGATCGAGTAAAAGGGAGCGGCAGGCTGCATGGCCTGCTGGATCGCCGTCACCTGGGCCGGCGTCGGAGCCAATTGGGTGCGCGGTGCGACGCGATGGCCGGCGTAGAACGCGCTGCTTCCGACGATCACGACCGCCGCGGCCTGCGCCAGCCAGCGCGCGGTACGACCGCGCCGGAACGGAACGACATTTGTCATCGCTGTCGCCGGGGAAATCTCGGCCAGGAAGCGCTGCTTCACCCGCGGCGGTACCGCAACCTCGGGCAGCGTATCGAGAATCCGCCAGGTCTCTTTGTACGCGGACCATTCAGCGACGCAGATCGGGCACGTTTCAATGTGCTGATGCGTCAGCTCGCGCTGCACCGGGTCGAGAGACTCGGTCAGCAGCAGCGGCATGTTTTCTCTCATGGCATCGCAGTCAAACATCGGTCACCTCCACGGGAATCGCCGGTGAGCGCTCTCTTCAGCACTTCCATGGCGCGGAACACCCTGGTCTTCACCGCTCCCTCCGAGCAGCCGGCGATCTGTGCGATCTCGGCGTACGACAGCCCCTGGTAGCGGGAAAGAACAATCGCCTCGCGCTGGTCGTGTGAGAGCAGCGTCAGCGCTTCTTGAATCCGTTTTTCGTCCTCGCGCCGTTGCAGATGACGCTCCGGAGAGAGCTCCGCCGACGCCGGAAGAGTGACCAGGACATCCTCCCCTTCCTTCGCCTTGTTCTCGGACTTCCTCAGGTAATCACGGCAGTGGTTGGCCGTGATGGAGAAAAGCCACGTCGACAGTTTGGCCCCACCATGGAACTGGTTTGCATGTCTGAGCATCTTCACGAAGACTTCCTGCGTCGCGTCTTCAGCCGCCTCGCTGTTTCTCAGGAAGCGGTACGCGAAGTTGTAGATTCGACTCGAATAACGATCGTAAATTTCAGACGCGGGAGTGAAGTCGCCCGCCTGAACGATGCTCATCAACTCCTGATCGCTCAGGTGTTTCATCTCCCGATCTCGCTTATTCGACGCAGGCATTCTGGAAAGGTTACGGACCTGTTTCCAGAACAGGCGCCGGGAGAGGTTCATTCGACGGCTGAGGCCGTTCGAGGAAGGCGATGACGATGGCGAACACGTCCAGAAGCATCCAGAAGACCTCGGTGTCGCCGAAATTGAACTCGAACAGCCCCGCTGAGGCCAAAGCGACCGCGACCGCGACCCCGATCTCGGCAAACTTCGTCGCCGGCCCCCCCCACGCCCGGGCACACTGCCGCAGGAAAAGGAACTGGAGGAAGAGGTAGGCCACCAGAGCGAGCACGCCGCGCTCCGCCCAGAGCTGGATGAAGTTATTGTGTAGATGAGGGATACGGAACCGCGGCGCATCGTGCTTGCGGTAAAGCGGGTAAATCTCTTTGACGTTGGCCGGGCCCACACCGAACAATGGGTAGTCTTTGATGATCTCGATGCCGGCCTCGGCCATCCGGATGCGATCGAGGTTGGACGATTGCCGGACGTCGAAGCTGGAAATGACCCTGCTGAAGAACGGAAGCGGGGCGAAGCTGATCACGAGAATCGCCACCGGGACCACCCAGGCCAACGCCTTCGGCCACTTCAGAGCGAGCAGGACCGATACCGCCACGATCCAGCCGAGCCACACGCTGCGCGTGAACGTGAGCAGTAGCGCGAAATGAGTCGTTACGACCCCGATCGCGAGCAATATATTGCGCATGTCGTAAATCCAGAGCACGAGAAACACGAGAGCGACCGGCAGCAGCAGGCCGGAAAGAGTCATCACATGGGCCGAAGGGCCGGTGATCCGATGCTCGAGATCGTGATGTGACGTGAGCGCGAAATACTGCACAAAGCCATACCCCGACGAGAACACGCCGAAGATGAGGAACATCCTGATGGCGGCGTCACGGCTGCGCGGGACGTTGCGAAAGAGGATCAGCGCCGCGGGAAAGAGCAGTATTTTTCCCCAGAGCGCTCCCTCGCCAAACGAGTGAATGTGACGGCCCGCGACAAACGCCGAGATCGTCGAATCGAGGCCGTAGAGCGCCAGCGGAACGTAGAGGATGTGAAAGGACGGGGTGAACACGCGCCGATAGATGAGATAGCCGACCATGGCCATCGTCGCGAACGCGAAAATCTCGGACGAGGCCACCCAGCCGGCGCAGAAGAGATGGCCGACGTAGAAGAGCACCGCCAGCGCGACCGGCTGGGGCGTCTCTTCAGGAAGGCCGAGACGTCGGGCGAGGAACACGGGCGGGCGTCACGCTTCTTCGAACGCTTCGTCGACGAGCATCACCGGGATGTCGCTGACGATGGGATAGACGCGGTGACACTTCACGCACTGCAGACCCTCTTCGACGACCAACTCCTCGCCGCGCATCTTGTCGCGGAATTTGTCGCGCACGGTGACGCGCCGCGCTTCCGAAAGGGGGACGGGCCGAACCTCCTCTTTGCAGATCGGGCAGGCCAGGATTTCGAGGAGTTGGGGCTGGATTGCCATGGCGGCGCGGAGTGTACCATCGCCGCCGCATGAAGGTTCTTCACCTCGCTGCCGGCAACCGATGGACCGGCGCCGCCGCTCCGGCGTTCGCCGAAACCGAGGCGCTTCGCCAGTCGGGCATCGACGCGCATTACGCCTATGTCGGCGGTTATAAGCTGCAGCAGAAGATCGGACACCACGACTTCGCGCACCCCATCATCGCCAGAGCGCAGAACCCTTTCTCCTTTGCCCGCACGGTCGATACGCTCGGCCGGCTCATCGACCATCACCGCTTCGACATCGTCCACGCCCACCTCACCTACGACCATTGGCTGGCGCAATTCGCGGTGCGGGGAGCGAGGAGCGCGATCGTGCGGACGTTTCACGCGCGGCGCGTGCTGCGCGGCGATCCGCTCACGCGATGGCTGATCGCCCGAGCGGCCGGTATCTGCATCATCAACGACTCGTTCGCCGATGCCTCGCCGATCCGAGGGCGCGCGCCGGTGTTTACGCCGCCACCGATCGATCAGCGTCAATTCACCCCCACCGGACGCGATGTCCGCGCCCACTACGCCGTCGGGTCCGACGACTTGCTGTTGCTGGCCATCGGCAAGCTCTCCAAGGACCGTGGCTTCGAAGAGGTGCTGCGAACCTACGCGGCTGTACGGCGGGAGATCGCCAACGCGCGTCTGATGATCGTCGGTCACGGCGAGCATCGCCCGGTGCTGGAAGCTCTCGCTCGCGACCTGGGCATCGACGTGATCTGGGCCGGCTATCACGAGGACGATCTCGCCGACCACTATCGCGCCGCGGATGTCCTTCTTTTTACCGCGCGCGGTTCCGACGAAGGACATCGTGCCGTGCTCGAAGCGATGGCTTGCGGCGTCGTACCGGTTACGTTCCCGATCGAGGGGATGCCTGCGCTGCTGGGCGACCTCACTCCCTCACTGATCGCGGATGCCGGGACCTCGGACGCGGCCGCCTCGAAAGTGATCGCCATCTCGCGCGGTGACATCGTGAAGCTGCGTCACCGGGCGTACGAACAGTCGGAGCGTTTCGGGTATGAGCAGGCCGCGGAGAGGTTGATGGTTGTCTACGAACGACTGTCAGGACGACGATTTCGAATGAAAGATGACGATTTCGAATGAAAGATGACGAAGCCTCACAACGTCCGCAACACCGCTCGCACGGGGCTGGCGTCGGCGCACCTGATCCGGAGCGGTAGCGCGATCAGCTCGTACTCCCCTTCCGCGACGCCCTCGAGCAACAGTCCTTCGAGCATGGCCATGTTGTTCCGGGCGAAGGCGTAATGCGCTTCGAGGCTCTTTGAGTCGAATAGATCGACCGAGGGGGTGTCGATGCCGATCAGACGCACACCGTGGTGGTAGAGATCGTCGACCAGCTCAGGCGAAAGGCTGGCGAAGTCGTTGTTCCAGCGGTTGTGATCGGGAAACGTACCGGTGTGGAAAAGGACACGCGGGGCGGAGAGTGCCTCGATCTTGTCGGCGACATGATCGGGCATGATCCGCTCGCCGCGGGCGACGTCGATATGGACCACGACGCAGCGTCCGAGGTAGAGATCGAGGCGCTGCGAGGCGATGTCGGGACCGTCGGTGATGTAGTGGCTCGGCGCATCGGCATGCGCGCCGACGTGCAGCGTGGTGCGGACGTCGCTGAGTGTCAGGTTCGCGCCGGCGTGCATGTCGGTGTTGACCGTCCGCACGAACGGTGTATCGCCCGGCCAGACATTGATGCCGGCGTCGATGAGAGGCGAGATGTCGATGAGACTCATCGTGCGGAGGCGATGATCTTCATCTCGACCGAGATCGGTGTGGGCAGCGAGTCGACACCGACGGTCGTCCGCGTCGGTTGAATCTTCCCCAGGACCTCGGCGTAGACGCGGTTGAACCGCTCGAAGTCGCCTTTCATGTCTGTGAGATAGACAGTCACATCGAGAATTTTCTCCAGCGAGCTGCCCGAAGCTTCGAGAATAGCCCGGACATTGTCGATCGTGGCCAGGGTCTGGGCCTCGATTCCGGCGGGGATCTCATTCGTGACCGGACGCCGCGGCCCGATGCCGGAAAGGAACAGCAGATCGCCGACGCGGCGGGCGTGTGGATAGGCACCGACCGGGGACGCGGCACCGGCCGCCATGATCGGGGCCGCTCGGTCCTCCGGCCACTCTTCCTGTGACGACATCTCGCTGGTGCGGCCTGCATCCGGGCCGGCTTCGGCAACATTGTGCGACTCCAGTCCCGTTCCTGCCTCGACCGGCCCTTCGTCGAATTCCTTCTCGAAGTCGAGCTCTTTGAGCGGGTTGGGCGTCAGCTCGACCAGGGCGTTCCCCGTGCCCCAGACCGGCTGGTAGTCCCAGACCTTACCGTCGTACTTGTTATTCTCGCCGGCCAGCGCGGCCAGCCACCAGATGGCCTTGAAGCCCATGTCCGCGTTGGCCTCGCGGCCAAACTCGCGAGCCACCTGGGCCACATCCTCCAGCCGCCCTTCGCCGAGCATCTCCAGGATCTTGCGGTTCCACTCATCGTCCTTCGACGACGAGATGTGGTCGTGGGCGGGATCGATCTCGCCGACCTCATAGCGGTTGGAGAGATTCGAGACCACCACGACGATCGTCTTTTTGCCGTAGCGGTCGATGGCGGTGCGGGCGGCGCGGCCGAGGGCGCGCGTCTCGTCGCGCTCCGCGTAGATGTTGCACGACACCATCGAGGCGGGGACCGCATTGTTCGGGTTGAGAAGCTTCAGCGCCACCACGGTACCGGTATCGATCGGAAAGCCGTGATAGTCGACGGTCGCTGTCTGCATGCCCAGATCCTTGCAGACGCCGGCGTAGAGTTTTCCGAACTCTGGATCGACGCGGAACGAGTACGGGATCTCTCCCAGCTCGTACCAGTTCTGGTCGACGAGCGTCCATTGAGGATTCGCGGCAGTCTGGAAAAGATGGCCGATGACGGAGAACCACTGCGTCGAATAGAGCAGCATCAATTCAGCGCCGGAGCGTTCGATTTCCCGGCCGATCGCCTCGTAGCTCTGCTTGAGGGACGCCCACCCGGGGTTGCGGTCGGGCGCGAGCAGAATGTGCGGTTGCCCCGGAACGAGGTACGCCTTCTGAATCAACCCGCTCACGTCAGTGGACGTAGACGTCGGACTCGACGTCCGCGTTTCGAGACTGCACGATCGAGGTTGCCAGCAGGGCACGGCGGCCGATCTCTTCCCACTGCTCGCTCTTCACCAGGTCAGGCACGGCCAGCGACGCGCCGAGGTTGACGGCGATGCAACCGGCGTCGAGATAGCTTTCGATGGTGTCGAGTGGCACGGGTCCGCCCGCCAGCAGCGCCACATCGCGGATCGGGCCGCGCAGGGTGCGGATGTAATCGGGCCCGCCGAGATAGAGTGCGGGAAAGACCTTCACGATGTCGCAGCCGGCTTCCCAGGCGCGAATGATCTCCGTGGCGGTTCCCGCGCCGGCGACGCAGAGGAGATCGTTTTCGGCGGCGTACTCGATCACGCGAAGGTCGGTGTGCGGCGAGACGATGATCTGCGCGCCGGCACGGTGTGCCTGCGCGGCATCGTTCCCGTTCCGCACCGTCCCCGCGGCGATGACGACGTCCAGCGCCGCGTATGTCTGCGCGAATCGGGAGATGAGGTTGAAGGCGTCAGGAGTCGTCAACGTCACCTCGAGGATGCGTATCCCATTCCGCGCATACGCCTCGGCGACCGACTCCGCGGCCTCGACGCTTTCTTCGCGCACGACGCCGATGATCTGCTCCATCGACACTTTTTCGAACAGCTCTTTGCGGGACATGGGGAAAGGATATCGCGGATGGGGTTGCGCGGTCTCGGGGTTGCGCGGTCTCGCGGCGTGTGGGTTGCTGAGTTGCTGAGTTGCTTGGTGCGCTTGGTACGGAGCTGCTGCTGCTAGTTCCCGGGCGGTAACTGGAAGCTGTGACACGACCTCAGCAACTCAGCAACCCAGCAACTCAGCAACCCTCCACCGCGAGACCGCGCAACCGCGAGACCCGGCCGCGACCTCGTAGTAAGCTAACCATCTCCATGGTCCTCATCAACAAGGCGATCAACGAGGTGACGGTCAAGCTCGTTTATTACGGGCCTGGACTCTGCGGCAAGACGACGAACCTGGAGAAGATTTACGGGAATCCGAAGCTCGATAACAAGGGCAAGATGATCTCGATGTCGACGGAGACCGACCGCACCCTCTTCTTCGACTTCATGCCGATGGAGCTCGGCACGATCGGCGGCCAGAAAGTGCGCGTGCAGCTCTACACCGTGCCCGGCCAGGTCTTCTATGACGCCACGCGGAAGCTGGTCCTGCGCGGCGCCGACGGCGTCGTATTCGTGGCCGACTCGCAGTCGTCGATGCGCGACTCCAATCTCGACAGCCTGGAGAATCTGAAGGCGAACCTCCGCATCAACCGCATCGATCCGCGGAAGGTGGCTCTGGTCTACCAGTACAACAAGCGCGATCTGCCGAACGTCGACTCCGTCGAGGCGATGAACGAGTACCTGAATCCGAACGGTGTCCCGACCGTCGAGGCGTCGGCGATCAACGGCGCCGGTGTCACGGCCACGCTCCGCGCCGCCGTGGCGCGCATCCTCGACAATCTCAAGAACAACGTCGACACAACGCTGCACGAGGAGCCGGAGCTCGGCGCGCCGGACATGACCGCGAAGTCGGGCGTCACGGCGGCGTCGGCAGGGACCCCGAAGCTGTCGATGAAATCGACGTTCGATGCCGACGAGACGGTGACGGTGTCGCCATTCGACGTCGAGCCGATCGACGTCGCGGCGGCGGAAGAAGACGATCCGTTCGGCGCCATGGTGGCCGTCGACGTCGAGCCCGATCACACGGACGATCCCTTCGTCGCCGGTGCCACCGAAATCCACGATGCCAGCGCCGAGCGCGTGGCGCTGCAATCGCTGCTGGCCTCCGCGAGCGAAGTCGTCCGCGACCTCGAAAAGGCGCTCGAGAGAGCGCGTGCACACGAAGCGGCGCTGCGCGCGAAGATGTAACTGCGCTGCGGCGCGTTGTCTGCGGCTTCGCCGCGTTGTCGGTTGTCTGCGCGCCGCGCGTGGTCTGTTGTTTTCGGGTTTTGACAACGCGCGAAGCGCAATCAACCGACAACGCGGCGAAGCCGCAGACAACGCGCCGCAGCGCAGTGTTACGCCTCCCCGTACGGGACGCAATACGGATCGTCGGTATCGCAATTGGCGAACTCGAACTGGATCGTCGTATGGGCGATGCCGTACTCGTGGGCCAGCAGCTCGTTGACCTGCGCCAGGACATTGCCTGTCGACCGTACCGGAATGTCGCCGACCATGAGGTGACATGACAGCGCCGGCCTGGATGGACCGAGGGCCCAGATGTGGAGGTGATGAACGCCGTCGACACCTTCGAGCGCTGCGATGGCGCGGGTCACCTCGTCCGGATCGATTCCGGCGGGCGTCCCCTCGAGCAACAGATTGATCGCTTCGCGCAGAATCCCCCAACTGCTCCAGAGGATCAGCACACCGATGGCAATCGAGACGGCCGGGTCCCAGAACTGTTCGCCGGTGACTCCGATCAGGATCGCCGCGCCCATGATGCCCACCGAGGAGAGGGCGTCTCCGAGCATATGAAGCACGGCGCCGCGGATGTTGAGATCGTGCCGGCCATGGCCGCGAAGCCAGAGTGTGATCGAGCCGTTGAGAACCAACGCCGCGGCGGCCGTGACGAGCATGGCCTTGCTGTTCACGCCGGCAGGGGCGCGCAGCCGCTGCGCCGCCTCGACGAAAAGAAAGATCGTGAACGCCGCCAGCGCGCCGGCGTTGATGAAGGCCGCCAGAACCCCGGCGCGATGCCATCCGTACGATTTCGCGCTCGTGGCCGGCCGCCGCTCCACGCGTACCGCGAACAAAGCCAGCAGGAGCGCCAGCGTATCGGTCACGTTGTGCAGCGCGTCGCCGATGAGGGACAGAGAGTTGGCGCGTATACCGACGGTCACTTCGACCGCGACGAAGACCGCGGTGGCAGTCGAAGCGATGATCAGCTTGCGCGATACGACCGCGCTGCCGGGCTCGTGATGATGGTGGTGGTCGGACATGAAGAAGTGGAGCAGTAGATTAGTGGATTCGTCGATCAGGAGACAGTCGCGGCCGGCCTGATCTACGAATCCACTAATCTACGGATCCACGATCATCTACGGTCTGGTCGACCGCTCGACCTTCTTCGACTTCTGCGCCACCGCCTCCGCCATCGAGACCCGCTGTTCGCGCAACCGCGCCGCGAGGCCCTCATCCGTCAGCGCGATGATCTGCGCCGCGAGAATGCCGGCGTTTCGGGCGCCGCCGACGGCGACTGTGGCCACGGGAATCCCCGGAGGCATCTGCACGACCGCAAACAGGGCGTCGATGCCCTGCAGCGCCCCTCCGGCCAGCGGGACGCCGATGACCGGTTTCGTGGTGAATGAGGCAACCACGCCCGGCAGATGCGCTGCCATTCCGGCGCCGGCGATGAATACCCCCGCGCCGTCGCGCTCGGCGTCCGTGATGACCTGCTTCGTCCGCTCGGGACTTCGGTGCGCCGAGGCGACCTTCATCTCGTACGCCACGCCCATCTCATCGAGGGCCGCGCACGCCTGCGCCATGACCTCGGCATCGGAATCGCTGCCCATGATGATGCACACCCACATGGCGTGAATGGTAGCAGGGCTCAGCAGGCGGGCGCTTTGGCCTCGTTAGCCAGGGGAGGGATAGCAGTACGCGCCGGGCTGTCCAATGGAAGGCAGCTTCGCACCAGCGCGCTCAGTGCACCGATGTCGAACGGCTTGGGCAGGAAAGCGCAGATGCCTTTGTCGACCGCCGTGGCGACCTCGGGCGCGCGATTGGCGCTGATGATGATGACCGGGATCTTCTTCAGATCGGGCTCGAGCTCGCGAGCCTGAAGTACGTCCCATCCGGAGAGGACGGGCATCATCAGGTCGAGCACCACCACGTTCGGGTGCTCGCGTCGCATGAGGTCGAGCGCATCCTTCCCGTTTGGAGCCTCCTGGAAGACGTAGCCGTCTCGCTTGAGTGCCGCCACGATCATGCGGCGGATGCTGGGGTCGTCATCGACGACAAGTACACAGTACGGAGGTTCGTTCGCCACATCTTCACCGGTTTGGACCACGGAACGGAGACATGCACAACAGATGCCTTGACGGAATATCACGCTCTCCGCGGGTGCTTCTGGCAAGGCCGTGAAAGTCGCCGTAGCCATGTCGGGCGGGGTCGATTCGTCGACCGCCGCGTACATCCTCAAGTCTGCCGGACACGAGGTTGTCGGTCTGTCGATGCAGATGTACGACAACCTCGCCAACGCCGATACCGCCTACGGCGGATGCTGCACGATCGACGACCTTGCCGACGCGCGCCGCGTGGCCTGGAAGCTCGACATTCCCCACTTCACCCTGAACCTCGAACAGAATTTTCATGAAAAGGTGATCACGCCGTTCGTTCAATCGTACCTGAGCGGCCTGACGCCGAGCCCTTGCGTCCTCTGTAACACCCACGTGAAATTCGACCTTTTTCATGAGAAGGCGCGCGCCATCGGCGCGGAGAAGATCGCCACCGGCCATTACGCCCGCATCACGCGCGATGCCGCCGGCCGCTACGAGCTGCGCAAGGCGCTGCACCTGGCCAAGGATCAGTCGTACTTTCTCTTCGAGCTGACGCAGGAACAGCTCGGCGGCGCCCTCTTCCCGCTCGGTGAGATGACCAAGCCGGAAGTTCGTGACGTCGCCGAGGAGGCAGGTCTGGTGGTAGCGCGCAAGAAGGAGTCGTACGAGATCTGCTTCGTGCCGCGGAAAGACAGCTACGCCGCCATCGTCGAGCGCGAGGCAGCGATGGCGCCGGGCGACGGGGCCGGGGAGATCGTCGACGTCGACGGTAACGTGGTCGGGACGCACGACGGTTACTACCACTTCACCATCGGCCAGCGACGCGGTCTCGCCGTCGGCGGAACGGCCGAGCGGATGTACGTGGTCGACGTGAACCCCTTCACCAGGCGCGTCGTGGTCGGCGAAGCGTCCGATCTGGAGCGCGACGAGCTGATCGCCGAGCGCGTCCACTGGATCGGCGAGCCGCCGTCCGGACCGATCGAGATCCAGGCGCGCGTTCGTTCCCGCTCGGCCGACGTCGCCGCGACGGTTACGCCGCTTGCTGACGGCCGCGCGCGTGTGCAGTTCGCGCAGAAGCTGCGGGCTGTCGCCCCGGGTCAGGCGGTCGTGTTCTACGACGGGGATCTGTGTTTGGGCGGTGGGTGGATTCTGCGCGGCTGACGTCACATCATTGCCGCAAGTTTCGCGTCAACGTTCTCGGCCCACTCCGGCGAGCATTCGGGATGATGGCGCGCCTTCGTCAGTGCGTCGCGCGCCCCGGACGTATCGCCTGCCGCTTTGCGCAACGTGCCGAGCTTGACGAGGGCGCCAATGGCGTTCGGGCCCGTCGTCTCGATGTCGCATAGCGACTCGTAAAGGACGATCGCAAGATTGCGGTGGCCATGCCGCTCCGCGAACTGCGCCGCGCGCGTCAGGAAACGCGGCAGCCGTTCCCTCTGCAGCTCGTGAATGAGATCGATGGCCAGGTCGTCGTATTTCTCTTCGATGTCGCGCGTCAAGAGGCGTGTGGCATACCCGTCGCGCTCCCGGTCGTCGGCCGCCGTGTCGACGGCGAGACGTAACGCGTCGATGTTGCGCGGCTGCTCGATCAACAGCGCGTGGACCGCCGTACGCGCACCGTCGATGTTTCCGGCATCCTTGGCGGCAACCGCCTTGACCAGACGCTCATCGGCGTTCCACGTCGTTTCCTGCTCAACCACTGGAATGACGAACCTCTCCTCGAAGCCGATGAGCTTGATGACTAGTGCGAAGCCTACGCCGTACAGGAAGCCACCGACGTGCGCGGAGAAGGCCGTGCCGCCGCCGGACGTCTCGGTCGCCGTCTGAAAAAACTGCTGCGCGAACCAGAGCGGCAGGACGATGAAGGCCGGTACGTGGAAGCGGAAGTTCCACCGCCACCGCAGCAGAAACGGGATGAAGATGAACTCGACCTTGGAGGTGAAGAAACGGACCAGGTATGCGCCCATCACCGCGGCGATCGCGCCCGAGGCGCCGACGAGCGGGACGGTGCTGGTCGGATGATTGGCCGCGAAAAAGAGCGTTGCTGCCACACCACCGCTGAAATAGAGGAAGGTGAAAACCGGACGGCCGAAGACATCTTCGACAAACGGCCCGCTGATGAAAAAGAAGAGCAGGTTGCCGAAAAGATGCAGGAATCCGAGGTGGATGAACATCGACGTGAAAATGTGAGCGGCCCCTCCCTCGGCAGGGACGTATCCGAAGCGGATCCGCGGCAGTGCGCGGTATGCGCGCAAGAGCTCCTGCGCCATTCCATCAAACGTCGACTGCTCACCCGGGACGTCGACCGATGCCGCCGGCGGGGTGGCCGAGGCGGCGATGCGCGCCTGTAACGAAGCGGGAACGAGGTTCTCGATCGACGGCTGCAAGTGCAGGTACGGATGTGCGATGTAGAAGCGCATGGTCCGTATCCATTGCTCTTCAACGGCGGCATTGCCGCCCGTCGAGTCGAACACCGCCATCGCCAGCCAGACGACGATATTCAGGGCGATGATGGCGTAGGAAACCCACGCATGGCGGCGGATGACGGCATCATCGCGTCCGATGGGAAGAAGAATCATGGATGCCGCAAAGTTTACGCCGAACCACTCAGAAAAGCGTTTGTCCGGCCACGCGGGCCTCGAGCGCGAGCAACTGACGTTTGACGTCGAGCCCTCCCCCGAATCCGGTCAACGAGCCGTTCGCTCCAATGACGCGATGACACGGAATGATGATCGGGATCGGATTGGCGCCATTTGCCGCTCCGACGGCCCGCACCGCAGCCGGCCGGCTGATCGTTTCGGCAATCGCCGAGTAGGTCGTCGTCTGCCCATACGGAATCTCGAGCAGTGCGCTCCAGACAGACCGCTGAAACTCCGTGCCGCGTGGCGCTAGCGGGAGATCGAACGCTTTTCGATCGCCGGTGAAGTACGCGCGCAACTGGGCGGCCGCTTCGGCGAAGGCCTCGTCATCGCGAATCCAATCCGGCTTCGGCCGAGCACCGGCGAAGTAGGTTTCGATGATGGAAGTGCCATCGCCAGCGACGAGAATCGCGCCAATGGGGGTGTCCACGTAGCTGTACTTCAAGCCAGGCTTCTCCACAGCAACATCGTCGCATAAGCCCGGTACGGCCGCCACGCCTCGGCGCGCGCCAGCAGCTCCCGGTCGCTGGTCATGCCGGCCGCCCTGCGGAGAACGAGGTCGCCGTGCGGAAACGCATCGGGCTCGCGGAGGGCGCGCATGGCGACGTAGTGCGCCGTCCATGGGCCGATGCCCGGCAGCGCGGTCAGTCTGGCGATCGATTCCTCCAGCGTCGCTCCCCGTTCGAAGGTCACCTCGCCGCGCGCCACCGCACGGGCCAGACCGCGAATGGAGTTCCAGCGCGCCTGGGGCATCCCGGGATTCGTCCGCGCACGCATGAGCGACTCGGGAGTGATGCCGTGACGCGAGGCGATGCGGGCCATGATCGTCGTCGCGCCGGCCACGCTGATCTGCTGCCCGACCATGGCCCGGATGGCCATCTCGAACGGATCCCACGTCCCGGGCACGCGAATGCCCCGATGCCCGCGGACGAGCGGACCGAGCATCGGGTCGCGCGCGAAACGTTTCTCGATGGCGATGATGTCGGCATCGATGTCGAACATCGCCCGCACCTGTTCCCCCTTCGATGGGTCGCTGACGATAACCGCGTGGTTGACCGCGTCATGCGTTACGCGCACACCCTCACGCTCGTAGGCATCGGCGCTGACCGTCTCCACGCCGGCGAAGGCGCGCGGTCGGAGGAAGGCGAGGATGGCGGTCCAGTCGTAGGGAGGGCGGTAGACGAGCGCGGTCATGTCAGTCATGGGTCTCGGGGTCTCGCGGTTGCGCGGTCTCGTGGTGTGTGAACGAAACGCCGCCGTTGAAATCGAACCACCCCGAGACCGCGCAACCCCGAGACCCCGCAACCGCGCTTACTCCACCGTCACGCTCTTCGCCAGATTCCTCGGCTGATCGACGTCGCATCCCCGCCGCAAGGCGATGTAGTAAGCCAGGAGCTGCGTCGGGATGACCGAGAGGATCGGCTGGAGCGGCTCGATGGTCCAGGGGATCTCAATCACGTCGTCGGCGAAGTTGCGCATGGCCTCGTCGCCTTCGTCACAGATCACGATCAGCTTGCCGTCGCGCGCTTTCACTTCCTGCAGGTTGGAAACGACCTTCTCGTACACCGGTGTGTGCGTGGCGATGGCGACGACCGGCAGGTTCTCGTCGATGAGCGCGATCGGTCCGTGTTTCATCTCCCCGGCCGGATAGCCCTCGGCGTGGATGTAGGAGATCTCCTTGAGCTTGAGCGCTCCTTCCAGGGCGATCGGATAATGCACGCCACGGCCGAGGAAGAGAAAATCCTGCGACTTCGCATACTTGTGCGCCAGCGCCTCGATGTTCTTCTCCTGCTTGGCCAGGATGTCTTCGATCTTGTGCGGGATCACGCTCAGCTCGTGCATGGCGTAGCGGCGATCGTCGACGTCATCGCCGCGGAGCTGGCGGATGTAGAGCGCCAGGAGGTAGAAGGCGGTGAGCTGCGTCGTGAAGGCCTTCGTCGAGGCCACGCCGATCTCCGGCCCGGCATTGGTGTAGATCACGCCGTCCGACATGCGCGTGGCCGCCGCGCCGATGACGTTGCAGATCGTGATCAGCTTCGCGCCGCGCCGCTTGGCCTCCTGCATCCCGGCGATCGTGTCGGCGGTCTCACCCGACTGCGTAACGCCGATGACCAGGGTGTTCTCGTCGATGATCGGATTGCGATAGCGGTACTCCGAGCCGTAATCGACCTCGATGGGGATGCGCGCCGCCTCCTCGAGCAGGAACTTGCCGACCAGACCGGCGTGCCACGACGTGCCGCAGGCGATGATGTGAACCTTGCGGATCTTCGCCCATTCGTCCGGCGTGAACTGCAGATCGTTGAAGAAAATCTCCCCTGACTCCTCGAACATCCGGCCGGTGAAGGTGTCGCGAACGGCGCGCGACTGCTCGTGGATCTCCTTGAGCATGTAATGCCGATAGCCTTCTTTCTCGGCCATCACGGCATCCCAGAGAATCCGCTTCGGCTCGCGGTCGATTGGCTGATCGTGCTGATCGAAGACCGAGACCTGGTGCTGATCGACGACGGCGTATTCGCCATCCTCGAGATAGATGACGTCGCGCGTATAAGCGAGAAGCGGCGCGACGTCGGAGGCGATGAAGTTCTCGTTGTCGCCGAGGCCCACCACGAGAGGAGGTCCCTGCTTCGCGGCCACGATCGTGCCGGGATCCCCGCCGTCGATCATCACCAGCGCGTAGTGGCCTTCGAGCTCCTTGAGCGTCTTGCGGACGGCATCGACGAACTTCGTCCCATCCTTCATGTTTTCTTCGATGAGATGAGCCACGACCTCTGTATCCGTCTCGGTCTTGAACTCATGTCCCGTTTTCTGCAGCCGCTGCTTGATGGGGAGGAAGTTCTCGATGATGCCGTTATGGATGACCACGACCTTTCCGCTGCAGTCGCGGTGCGGATGGGCGTTGTTCTCGTTCGGTTTGCCGTGCGTGGCCCAGCGGGTGTGGCCCATGCCGAACGTGCCGTGGAGCGGCCGCTCGTTCAGTTTCGCTTCGAGGTTCGAGAGCTTCCCCTCGGCGCGAACGACCTGGACGCCGTCGCTGTCGATGACCGCGATTCCGGCGCTGTCGTAGCCGCGATATTCGAGTTTTTTGAGTCCGCCGATGAGGACCGGCACGACGTCACGCGTGCCGGCATATCCGATGATTCCGCACATGAGGCTTCCTGTCCGTTAGAATTCCGCGCCGGTGAGAAAAATCGCGGTGTTGCTTCTGTTCGCTCTCGTGGCCTGCGGCAAACGCGGCGATCCACATCCACCTATCCCGGTCATCCCGAAAGCGACGACCGATCTTCTTGTAGCACAGCGTGGTCCCAAAGTTCTCCTGTCGTGGGGCTACCCGTCTCTGACGACCGCCGGCAAGAGCATGACCGGCATCAAGCGCGTCGCCGTCTGGCGTTCGCTTGAAGAGCCGCCGGCCGCGCCGTCTGCCGGCAATCCATCGCCCATCCAACTCTTCGCCAAGGTTCCCGCGTTGATTCCCGTCAAGTTCCTGAAGGTTCGGACCCGGGTAGACAGCATAGAAGGCGCCAAGTTGCCTGCCGCCACGGCCGGCGCGCGTCTGACGTACGAAGATACCCCCCCGCTTCACACCGCCGACGGGCGTCCGGTTCGCCTGACGTACGCGGTCGTCACCGAGGGACAGTCGGCGAATAGTGACCTTTCGAATCTCGTCTCCATCGTCCCGATGGATGTACCGGCTCCGCCGTCCGCGCTCACCGCAGCCGCGCGACGCGAGGGCGTCGTCCTGACCTGGACGGCACCCGACGCCACGATCAGCGGTGCGAAGAATCCGGTCATCGCCGGATACAACGTCTACCGCTTCCCGCACGGCCAGCCTGCAGACGAGTTTGCAACGCCTGCCAACACGTCACCGCTGGCCGCGACGACCTTTACCGACAACCCGCCGTACGGAGAGCACGACTACTTCGTCACGGCGCTCGCCGCACCCGGCCCGCCGCGCATCGAGAGCGAGCCGTCGCCGGTCGCCGGTGCAAACTTCAAGGACCTCGTCGCACCACCTCCGCCAACCGGTCTCACCGCGCTCGTCGAGACCGGCGCCGTCCGTCTGGTCTGGGATCCGGTCGACGCGCCCGATTTGGCCGGCTACAAGGTCTACCGCACCGAGGGCACCGGCATCGAGCAACTGCGTCCGGTCGGCACGATCCCGCTCACCCCCCAACTTCTCACCGCCACCAACTACCGCGACACCGGCGTCAACCCGGGGATCTCGTACTACTACGAGGTGGTATCAGTCGATAAGACCGGGAACGAGAGCACGAAGGTGAAGACGGACTGGGTATTGGTGCCGAAGACGCCGTAGATGTCGTAAAAGAAAAAGTGGAGCGGGCCGACAATTGAGATTGGCGCTCCCGATAACGGGATTAAGCTCTGAGAGCAGTCCTGACGCCCCGGCACAAAGATCTCGAAGCCGGAATCTGGACCCGTGGTCACCGCTCCGTCACGAATGATACTCAACTTCGAGCGTGAATCAAGCGCGGCCCTAAGATGACGCCCCTGGGAGCGCGTGCGTCTCGCGCGCGCTTGCAAGCAGCAGGATGCCGAGTATTAAGCGCGGTCGAGACGCCCGCGCTCCCAGGGACACCACAGCATTCCTAAATCCTCACGCACACATTCTTCGCCTCGGTGAAGAAGTTCAGCGACTCGAACCCTCCCTCCCGGCCCACCCCGCTCTCCTTCATGCCGCCGAAGGGGACGCGGAGGTCGCGGAGGAGCCAGCAGTTGATCCAGATCGTGCCGGCGTCGAGGGCGGCGGCCACTCTGTGCGCGCGGGAGAGGTCGCGCGTCCAGACGGTGGCGGAGAGGCCATAGCGGGTGGAGTTGGCGAAGGTGACGGCTTCGTCGTCGTTGTCGAAGGGCGTGATCGTGACCACGGGACCGAAGATCTCTTCCTGCAAGGTGCGGCATTCGCATCCCAGGCCGGTGATGATGGTCGACTCGACAAAGTAGCCGGGGCGGTCGAGGCGATGACCACCGGCAACGATGGTCCCCCCTTCCTGCACGGCCAGATCGATGTAGCCGGTGACTTTCCGCAGATGGGCTTCGCTGATCAGCGCGCCGACGTCGGTGGCGTCGTCGAGAGGATCGCCGATGCGCAGCCTCTTCGTGGCCGCGGCGAAGCGCTCCACGAATTCGTCATGGATGGAGCGCTCGACGAAGATCCGTGATCCGCAGAGGCAGATCTCGCCCTGGTTCCAGAAGCTGGAACGGATCGATGTGGCGACAGCGTCATCGAGATCAGCGTCGGCGAAGATGATGTTCGGGTTCTTGCCCCCAAGCTCCAGAGACAGCTTCTTGAACCTCGGTGCGGCATTCGCCGCCACCGCCGCGCCGGTGACCGTGCCGCCGGTGAAGGAGATGGCGGCGACGTCGTCGTGGCAGGTCAGCGCACGCCCCGCTTTGTTGCCGTAGCCGTGAACGATGTTGATGACGCCCGGTGGGATGCCCGCCTCGAGCGACAGCTCTGCCAGCCGGTTCGCCGTCAGCGGCGTCAGCTCACTCGGTTTGGCGACGCAGGTGTTCCCCGCCGCGATGGCCGGCGCGATCTTCCACGAAAGGAGATACAGCGGCAGGTTCCAAGGCGCGATCAATCCGACGACACCGAGCGGCTGCCGCAGCGTGTAGTTCAGCGCGGCCGCATCGGTCATGTGTGCTTCGCTGGACTGGTGGAGGATGGCCGTGGCGAAGAAACGGAAGTTGGCCACGGCCCGAGGAATGTCCAGCCTCTTCGCAAGCGTGAGCGTCTTGCCGTTGTCGATCGACTCGTTGCGGGCAAGCTCGTCGAGGTTTTGCTCGATCAGATCGGCAAGCTTCAGCAGAAGATTGCTTCGCTCGGCCGCCGGCATGCGCGACCACGCCGGAAAGGCTGCCTTCGCCGCGCGCACGGCATCATCGACATCGCCTTCATCGCTATCCGGAATCCTGGCGATGACCTCGGCGGTGGCAGGGTTGATGTCGTCGAAGTAATCGCCGGAGCGCGGCGGGTGGAACTCGCCGTTGATGAAGTTGGCAATCCGCATCCAGCCGCCAGTTTATCGTCAGCCTGTCATCCAAATGAGGCCGTGAAGAAATCGACCAAGGAGCAATTGTCATCCTGAAGCTGCCGGAGCGCCGAGCGAGCGCCAGCGAGCGAGATGCGCGCAGGACGCTGAAGGATCTCCAGTGGCAGCGCCTGTGGCATGTGCCGCGTAGTTCGAGATCCTTCAGCCGCGCTCCGCCGGCTTCAGGATGACAAGAGGAACTCCTCCGGCTCGAACTCCCATTTGTCGATGTCCGGATCCCACGAATCCCACGGCACGATCGCAGCCATCCGGTCTCTCAGGCCCGGCGGAATGACCTCGGGGACGATGAAGGCCTTCTGGCGGCGTAGTTTGTAGGGATTGCGGAACTCGAATCCGAGCACGCCGAGGATGTAGCGGGCGATGTACCAGGTCGCCTGCGGGTTCCAGCCGTGGGCGATTTTCACGACCACGCCGAGACCTTCGGGATACTCGGGATGCTCGATGGCCAGACCGAGAAGGCCGTCGGCGCCCTCCTTGGCCAGCACCCGGCCGTGGCAGGCCTTGAGGATCGTCGAGTCGAGCCGGTTGAAGCCGCCGATGAGGTCGGGATGCTCGATCATCGATTGCCAGATCCAGTCGTCGTCTTTCTCGGTGACGAGATTGGCGAAGAGTCTGGACAGATCGGTCACGGTCATCGACACCGTAGGCAGTCCGCAGCCGTCCTTGGCGATGATTCCCTGCTTCCATTCGCTGCCGAGGACGTGGCGGATGTAGTCGAGGTATTGCTGGAAAAACGGGTGGTGCGGCCAGACGTAGCCGACGCGCGACCAGCCCTTGAGCTTGCATCCGCGCAGGATGGCGGCGTGCTCGCCGGAACAGCAGTGATACCAGCGCCGCGGCCGCCGCACCTGCCTGCCGAACTGCACGAGAGGAACGTCGAGCGGTGCCTGCATGAGGCCCCATTCGCCCTGCAGCAGGATGGAACGGGCCACGCGCACATGTTCAGTATCGCCGTTGTGCGAGGCGACGGAGATGGCTTTCTGTTCGCCGGTCAAAGCACGCGCAAACTCGCGCGTGAAGACTTTCATCATGATCGGCTTGACCATCGAGCGCCCGTAGACCTCGACGTTGCCGCCGAACGAGTAGATGACGTTCCTGCCCGAAACCCATGAGACCGCCCCGTGGATGGTGTTCTCGGCGACGCCGTTCCGCCGGTACTCGACGAGCGGCTGCCAGTTCGGCATCGCCCGCGCGAAGTTGACGGGAAGGTTTTCGTTGAAGGGCACGAGAGGATTATAGGTATTCGGGAGTCGGGAGTCGGGTTGCTGGGTTGCTGGGTTACTGGGTTGCTCCAATACCCAGCAACTCAGCAACCGTGCAACCCAGAAACCACACACATCTCCCATTCCTATACGATCCGCTCTATGGAGCTCGACATCTTCTTCTCCATCTCGCAGACCGAGGTCGATGGCTACATGCCGTCGGAACGGGTCATGTTCGAGAACTTCTTCGAACAGATCCTTCTCGCTGACCGGCTCGGGTTCGGGACGGCGTGGGTGGCGGAGAGCCATCTGAGCACGGAAGTGCAGAAGAGCAATCCCGGGGCGGTGATCCCGCATTTCGTTGGGGAGATCGGGCTGAATACCGACATCCTGCAGTTGGCTCATCGGATCTTCGCCAGGACCAAACAGATCGGCGTCGGGTCGGCCATCATGAACATCCTCTGCAACGGCGGGCCGATTGCGGCCGCCGAGCGGGTGCGGACGTTTCTTGCTCTGCATGGGCTTGATCCGGAGGAACGGCGGCTGCTGACGGTCGGTTTTGCCGCGGGGCGCTTCCCCTTCATCAACATTCCGTACGGCATCGTGCCGCGGACGCCGGTCGAAGAGGCGGCGTGGCCGGTAGTCAAGAACAGGATTTTCGAGGAGGCGACCGAGATTTTCCTCCGGTTGTTGCGAGGGGAGACGCTCAACTCGGCGATGATCGCGAACCGGCCGCTGCAGAGGAAAGACTTCCGTTCCGAGGCTGACTGGCAGCGCGTCGTCGACGCATATGGCCGGAACGTTGACGACGTGCCGCTGGCGCCGCGCTGGGTGTTTCCAAATCTGAAGATCGTCCCGCAGGAGTCGCGGATGGAACTGCTGCGCCTGTCGATCGGCTCGCACGATGCGGCGACGCAGCTCTTCGCCAATACCATCCTGCCGGTCGGCGTGTTCAATCTGTCGATCACGCCGGGCGATGAGATTCAGAAGACGAACGAGCGGATGGTGACGGGATATCACCCCGACGGCGGCGGCTGGCAGCGCCGGCTCATGCCTCGCACGGTTCTGGTCTTCATCAACGACGATCCGGCGCGCGCCGCCGAGGAGGCGCGGGCGGCGCTGACGAACTACTGGCGTGCGCTGGAAGGTACGCTCGATGAGGAGAAAGTGCGCAGGGCCACCGGCAACGCCCTCATCGGCAACGCGGAGATGATCGCGGGGCAGGTCGCCGCGCGCTTCCATCCCGACGATCGCCTGATGCTCTGGTTCGACTTCAACAACCACGACTCGAAGCGGGTGATGAAGAACATGGACGACTTCATGACGAAGGTGGCGCCGTCGATCGCATGAGAAGACTTCTTGCGCTGCTGTTGATTGCCGCGGCGTGTGCCACCACGCATCCTCCGGTCGTACGGAGCACGGCCGAGTACGACCGGCTCGTGGCCGCCGATCCGGACAAACGGCTGGTCGAGATCACCGACATCCCCCGCGACGTTCGCTACGCCACGACGAACAATTTCATGCACGTGAAGCTGTACCCCGTATCGAAAGTTTTCCTGCGCCGTCCGGCCGCGATCGCGCTGCATGAGGTGGAGCGTGAGCTGGCGCGTGAAGGACTGGGACTGAAGATCTTCGACGGCTACCGGCCGTATCGGGTGACTGTGCGGATGTGGAAACCGATCCGCAATCCCGATTTCGTCGCCGACCCGGCCAAGGGCTCGCGGCACAACCGCGGTGCCGCCGTCGATCTCACGCTCATCGATCTCCGCACCGGCCGCGAGCTGCCGATGCCGACCGGCTACGACGACTTCACGCCGCGTGCGCGGCAGGATTTCAACGACCTGCCGCACGAAGAGCTCGTCAATCGCGCCCGGCTCCGCGAGGCCATGAAGAGCCACGGCTTCGACCCGCTGCCATCCGAATGGTGGCACTTCGATTTTCGCGGATGGGAGAGGTTCGAGTTGCTCGATTTGCCGCTGGAGTGACTCCGCTCCGCGCGTTGTCTGCGGCTTCGCCGCGTTGTCGGTTGTCTGCGCTTCGCGCGTTGTTCGGATCAACACGCAATGCGCAACGCACAGACCACGCGCAACGCGCAGACAACGCGCGAAGCGCAGACAACGCGGCGAAGCCGCTCAGAATCGAGTCACCATCGAGATCGAGCCGACGCGGAACAGGTCTGACCGGTCGTAGGCGGCATCGATCTGGAAGCGTGGCCACGCCAGGCCGGCGCCGACCGAGAAGTGGGTGAGCGACTTCGTCTTCGGGAAGAGCACCGCGGCCGCCACCTCGTTGGAGTTCTTGAGAGGGCCTGTGTAGGTGATTGTGTGCTGGGGGTCGCGCCATGCGCCGGCGCGCAGGGCCAGCGGGATCTTCGTCGAGAAAAAGTACTCGCCGCCGAGGTGAAGCTCCGTTGCGTCGGCGGCCTTGTAGGCGTTGTCGATCGCGCGGACGTCGGCGTTGATGGAGACGAAGTGGTCGACCAGATTCGAGTACTTGACCCGCACTGCATCGGCGTTGATCGTAAGCACCGGTATGGGGCGGAAGGAGACGCCGGCGCCGTAGACGTCGGGGATGTGGAACGTGGTGTCGGCCGCTTTGACGAACTCGAAGTTGGTGGCCTCGTTCGCGGCGAACGTCGGCGCCGCAAACTTCGCCCCCTGCTTGTAGACGCCGCCGACCGAGAACTTGTCGGAAGGCGCCCATTTGAAACCTCCGCTGAAGGTGAGGTCCGTCTTGTCCCTGGCCACGTCGTTGTTGTTGCGGATGTCGCTCGTGGCCTGGACGGAAATGCTCGAGAAGTCGCCCGTCGGCGTGACACGGAAGGTGAAGGCGGTCTCATTGAAGCGCTGCGACCGCGCCGTGGCACCGAACGAGAAGTTGCCGACCTTGAAGGCCATCGCCAGGCCGAAGGTCCGCTCCTGGATCTTCACCGAGCTGAGAAACGGCAGGATCGTGTACTCGATACAGGCGAACGGATTCGTCTGGCGAAGTTGATTGCAAGCCGCCGACGAGATCGGCCCGCCGGTCGGGTTTCCGTTGGCATCGACCGGGAGGAAGAAGTTGGGAACGTCGGTCTTGATCTCGCCGGTGAAGCTGTTGCGCACCGGCACGACCTGCCCGGTCCCTTCATTGCGAAGCGGCTCGTGGTAGTAGGCGCCGATGGTGAAGTACTTGGTCGGGTAGACGACGCTGGCAAACGTGGCGTCGATGCGCTGGCTGTAGTGGCTGAAGGCGGTGCGTTGGAGGTCGGGGAAGGTGCCACTGGTGGTGAAGACCTGCTGTTCCTGATAGTTGCGCCCTTCGATGGTGATCTCCGGCTTCCTCAGGATCGTCAGTCCGGCGGGATTGGCTTCCGCTGCAGAGGCGTCATCGGCCAGGCCGAGAAAGGCACCTCCCATTCCGAGTGAGCGAGCGCCGGGATTGCCGAAGTTGAACTGCAAGCCGGAGAGCGACTCGATGTCGGTATTCTGGGCGGCCAGCGGGAGCGCGGCGAGCGTGCAAACCGCGGCAACGAAAAGGAATCTGCGCATGGAGGTCCTCCGAGATTGGATTGTTCGAAGGATAGCAGACGGGTTGCGGGGTCGCGAGGTTGCGCGGTCTCGCGGTTGGTGGGGTGCAAGGTTGCTGGGTTACTGAGTTGCAGGGTTTCTAATCGCAAATTCGTTACTCAGCAACCAAGCAACTCAGAAACCTCGGAACCCACCAACCGCGAGACCCCGCAACCGCGAGACCGCGCAACCGCAAAAAATGGGCGCGGCGGAGGGTGAGTCGCCGCGCCCGATGTGTAGGAGGGAAGTCGCTCTTACCGTCGAGCGACGAGGACGATCATCAACGCGCGCTGGCTTTGCGGAGCCTTCGACGCGCCGAGTATGTATGTCTGACCGATGGCGAGGTTCAGGGTCGTCTTGAGCAGCGACGTGAGCTGATCCTTCTGTGCGCCGGTGAGTCTGGAGATCTGCAGGTCCCTGACCGCGATCGAATCGCTGGCCGGATCGTACTCGCCGAACTTGAAGTCGGCGCGGTAGCCGGTCTGCATGTCGACCAGACCGGGATCGCCTTCTTTGCCCTGAACCGTCGCTTCGCCGACAGCCTCGTAGGAGTTGTACGGGAGGATGGCCAGTTTCCGGGCCACGTCTTTCAGGTCATCGGGGATCTTCGGCGTTCCTGCGACGCGCGACGCGCCGACGATGCGGACGTAGAGGCGGAAGCTCTGCGGCTCCTTGTCGAAGTCGCCGATCATCCTGGCGACGCTCTTCATGTTCTCGGCGCGGTCGGTGACGACGAGCGAGTTCGTCGAGGGCTGGATCGACATCGAGCCCTCGGCGCTGAGCAGCGGCTTGATGGCCGCGGCGGCCTTGTCGGCCTGCTTGAACTTGAAGGTGAAGGTACGAACGGCCAGCCCGGGCTTACTGTCGGCCGCCGCAGCGGCGGGTGGTTCCGCGAATGCGGCGCCGGAGAGGGCGGCCATCATCGAAATCATCAGGAAAACGCGTTTCAGATTCATAAATCCGCCGGCAGCGTATCGTCGAAGATCATCACGACTTTGGCGTCGTTGCCGTCGTTCGGCATCTCGACGATCGTCGCGTTGTGAGAGGAATACGTTTCCACGAACGATTTCGTCGCAAGGGCCGCGGGATGAGGCTTCGCGGCGGCGACGAGATGCACAGGCCGCGGGGCCGGGGCGCTTCGTTCGAGGCGATAGACGAGCGACGTGCCGGTGACGCCGGCAACGATCGTCGCGGCGATGGCAAGTCTGCGCCACACGCTGCCCGCGCGGCGCGGCGCCAGCGACGTCTCGGCGTTGCGCACCCGTACCTGCGACATCACGTCGCCCACGAAGGCATCGACTCCGCCGGGAGGAACGAGCTCTTCGCCACCGATGGAGCGGAAGAAGAGATCGGGATCGATGCCCATCGCGAAATCGAGGCAGGCATCGCAATGCCGGAGATGCTCGAGCAGGGCGGCGTCGGCCGTACCGGGCTGCAGGTTTGCGCGGAACTGCCGGCAGGTCATCATCGTGATTCCTCCCAGAGCCGCGCGTATTCGGGGAACCGTCTCTTCAACTGCGTCTGCATCAGCTTGCGGGCGTTGAAGAGATGATTGCGCACCGTCGACTCCCGGCATCCGAGGATCTTGGCGATCTCGGAAGAGCGAAGGTCTTCCATCTCGCTCATCACGAAGATGGTCTTCTGCTTCGGGGAGAGGACGTTCGAGACGGCGTTGAAGACCGATTCGACCTCTCTGCGCGCGACGGTCACCGTCTGTTCCGGGTCGACCGAGGTCTTCACCAGACGCAGGTTGGAGTTCACGGCGTTGTCGCGCGACTGTTTGTTGCGCATGAAGTCGATGGCGACGTTGGTCACCATCCGGTAGAGCCAGGTGTCGAAGGCGTACGTCGGATCGTACTTCTCGATGTTCTCCCAAAGCTTGAGGAAGACGAGCTGGGAGATGTCCTTGGCATCTTCGCCGTTGCCGATGACGCGATAGCAAAGGCCGTAGACCTTGGAGGTCTTCCGGCGGACGAGCGTTTCAAAGGCCCCATCGTCGCCCTGCCGGATCTGTTCGACCAGCTGGCGATCGTCGGGCTCCACGGACACGTTCGTCGGGATCATTTGGAGGACTACCGCGGCCATCGTGACACATGTACGGCGGTGGGATTGGGAACGTCTAGGGGGGGCGTGGGATTTCTGGGGTGTGGGGTTGCGGGGTCTCGGGGTTGCGCGGTCTCGCGGTGGGGCGCGGTTGGATCGGTTGCTGAGTTGCAAGGTTGCTGAGTGTCTTTCGCTCAACTTACTACTCTGCAACCGAGCAACCCAGCAACCACCCACCCCGAGACCCCGCAACCGCGAGACCCCGCAACCCCGCCGCAACCGCATGCTAGAATCCAAACACCACCACATGCGCGTTCTGGTCGTTGGGCAAGGGGCACGCGAGCATGCGATCGCGTGGAAACTCCGCCAGTCTCCTCTCGTCAAGGAGGTCTACGCGGCCCCGGGAAACGCCGGGATCGCAGCCATCGCTGACTGTGTGAACATCGGCGTGGCCGACATCATCGAGCTCGCCGATTTCGCCGAGAAGCTGAAGATGGACCTGACCATTGTCGGCCCGGAGCTCCCCCTGACCCTCGGCATCGTCGACGAGTTCCAGAAGCGCGGCATGGCCATCTTCGGCCCGACGCGCCTGGCCGCCGAGCTGGAGGGGTCAAAGGCGTTCTCCAAAGAGTTCATGCGCAAGTACGGCATCCCCACCGCGGACGCCCGGGTCTGTTCGTCGGTCGATGAGGCCAAGGCGGCGCTGAAGGAGCTCGGCTACCCCTCGGTCCTCAAGGTCGACGGGCTGGCCTCCGGCAAGGGTGTCGTCATCGTCGGTTCCAAGAGTGAAGCGGAAGAGTATCTCCGGCTCGTCTTCGAGGAGAAGAAGTTCGGCAATGCCGCCAACCGCATCCTCGTCGAGGAGTTCCTGACCGGCGAAGAGGTGTCGTTCATGGCCCTGACCGACGGGACGAAGTTCGTCTCGCTGGCGCCGGCCAAGGATTACAAGAAGGCCTTCGACGGTGAAACGGGGCCGAACACGGGCGGGATGGGGGCGCATTCACCGGCCGTGGTTCTGAACGGCGAGACGGCGGCGGAGATCGTCAAGACGATCATCATGCCGACCATCCAGGGGATGACCGCCGAAGGACGACCGTACACCGGCTGCCTCTACGCCGGCGTGATGCTGACGGCGAAGGGCCCGAAGGTGCTTGAGTACAACTGCCGCTTCGGCGATCCCGAAACGCAGGTGCAGATGCTCCGCCTCGAAGACGATCTCGCCGACGTCTGCCTCAAAGTCGCTCGCGGCAACCTCGGCGACACGAAGCTGAACTGGCTCAAGGAAGCCGCCGCCTGCGTCGTCGTCGCCGTCGACGGCTATCCCAACGACTTCCCGAAAGGGCAGGAAGTCGTCATCGATCCGATCGACGACCCGTCCGTAACCGTCTTCCACGCCGGAACGATCCCCCGCGGCGGCAGGATGGTGAACGCCGCCGGCCGCGTCGCCAGCGTCTGCGCCCGCGCCGCCACACTCTCCGAGGCGCTGGCGAAGGCGTACGAAGCCGCGCCGAAGGTGCGGTTCGAGGGAGCAAGGTACCGGACGGATATCGGGTACCGGGCGCTGGAGCAGCGGAAGGCGTAGGGAACCTCTGGACTGCAGGTTTCACGCGGAGGCGCGGAGTGCGCGGAGAAAGAACTCCTCCGCGTCTCAGCGCCTCCGCGTGAGCTCAAGTCGTTCGTTTCCCGCGTCAACTGGACACGAACTTCCGTGACAACCGGGTCTTCCCACACCTTCGTTAGGACTTCGGAGCCCTTCGTTAGCGCCTCCGAGCCCTTCGTTAGGACTTCGGAGTCCCTTCGTTAGCGCCTTGGAGCCCTTCGTTAGGACTTCGGAGCCCTTCGTTAGCGCCTCCGAGCGCTTCGTTAGGACTTCGGAGCCCCTTCGTTAGCGCTTTCGAGCCCTTCGTTAGGACTTCGGAGCCCTTCGTTAACGCCTCCGAGCGCTTCGTTAGGACTTCGGAACCCCTTCGTTAGCGCCTCCGAGCGCTTCGTTAGGACTTCGGAGCCCTTCGTTAGCGCCTTCGAGCCCTTCGTTAGGGACTTCCGAGCCCTTCGTTAGCGCCTTCGAGCCCTTCGTTAGGACTTCCGAGCCCTTCGTTAGCGCTTTCGAAGCTCCTCGTTAGGGGAAAACACCTCTTGCGAGAAAGGTTACGTCTCTTTGCTACGTAGTCGACCCACCGCACGAGCTGCCCGCGCCGGCGGTGCAGCCGAAGCAGTGAGCGCGCGTCACCACGCTCCGCTTCTGCCATTGCTCGACGTCGAAGCTCTCGATGGTCATCGCACCGAGGGCGGTCTGCGCGTCGAGGTCGAGCATCTGGTTGAAGTCGCAGTCGAAGAGGCGGCCGTCCCAGGAGACGGAGAGGGTGTTGCGGCACATCACGCCCGAGACGGCGCCGGGGTTGAAGCCGTCGATCAATCGGGACATGTAGGAATCGAGATTGTCTGATTCGATCAGCCACTCCAGGAAGCGGGAGATTGGCATGTTGTTCAGCGCCAGGAGGCGGTCGAAGGTGATGCCGAAATCGCGATGCAGTGCGGTCTTCCACTCGCTCTCGACGCTCGACTGAGGCGCGGCCAGGAAGGCACCGGCGGGATTCGTCATCAGCGACAGGATCCGGCGTGGGTCTCCCTGGCCGTATCCGACCGTGTTGAGAAGGCGGAGCGCCGCGATCGACTTTTCGAAGGCGCCATCGCCTCGTTGCGCGTCGGTATTGCGCTGCCGGTAGTGCGGCAGCGAGGCGACGATCTCGACGTCGCGTTCGGCCAGCCATTCCGCGAGGCCGGCGTTGCGTTGGAGCAGGAGCACCGACAGATTGCAGCGGTCGATGACGTGCTTTCCCCTCGCATGCGCCGCATCCACGAGGTAGCGAAACTCGGGATGCAGCTCCGGTGCGCCGCCGGTGATGTCGACTGTATGCGCCGAGGTCTGATCGAGCGCGCGCAGGCAGGCGTCGACTGTCTCCCGGGTCATCATGGCATCGGAGCGGTCGGGGCCGGCGTCGACGTGGCAGTGGCGGCAGGTCATGTTGCACAACTTGCCGAGGTTGATCTGAAAGATTTCGAGACTGGCGGGAGTCAGGTCGGGCCAGCCGGCGCCGCGAAGCGTCTCCTGAAAACTGGCTCGGCCCGCGGTGCTGGCTTCGAGCCTTGCCAATTGTTCGCGTGGATCGGCCAGGGGCGCACGGCGCGACGACAACGTCGACGCCGGCAGGGACGTGGTCACATACCCACCTTTTCGGCGTGTTCTTTCATCTGCATCCCGTGAACAAGCGACGCACCGCCGCGGATTGCACAGGCCACATGCACCGCCTCGGTCATCTGCTCGAGGTCGGAGCCTTTCTGGAGGCACTCGGTCGTGTACGCGTCGATGCAGTACGGGCACTGCACCGTGTGCGCGACGGCGAGCGCGATCAGCGCCTTCTCGCGCTCGGTGAGCGCTCCCGGGGCGAAGACCGCCGAGTAGTACTCGAAGAACTTCTTGCCCAGCTCGGGAGCGCCTTCAGAAATCGATCCGAAAGCTTTCAGGTGTTCGGGCGCGTAGTAGTGATCGGACACGACGAATCTCCTTCTAGGAACGCGCTTCCTGCGCGTCGACGACGGCGATGGCGGCCATGTTGACGATGTCGCTGACATCGACGCCGCGCTGGAGCACGTGCACCGGCTTTGCCATTCCCTGGAGAATGGGGCCGATTGCTTCGGCGCCCCCGAGACGCCAGAGAAGTTTATAGGAGGCATTCGCGGCGTCGAGGCTCGGGAAGATCAGCACGTTGGCGTCCCCCTGAATCGCGCTCCACGGATAGTCGGCGTTGGCGATGTCCGGCTCGACCGCGGCGTCGGCCTGCATCTCCCCTTCGATGATGAGATCGGGCCGCAGTTTCTTCACGATCGCCACGGCCCTGGCCGCCTTCTCCGCGTCCGGATGCTTGGTCGAGCCGAAGTTGGAGAAGGAGATCATGGCGATGCGCGGCTCGATATTGAACCGCCGCGCCGTCTCCGCCGTGAGGATGGCGATCTCCGCGAGATCATCGGCCGTCGGCTCGATATTCACGGTGGTATCGGCCAGGATCAACATCCGGCTCTTGAACATCAGCAGATACGCACCGGAGACCCTCTTCACGCCCGGCCGTGTCTTGACGATCTGCAGCGCCGGCTTGATCGTGGCCGGGTAGTAGGTGCGCAAGCCGGCGATCACGCCGTCGGCGTCGCCTGCTTCGACCATCATCATGGCGAAGTAGTTGCGGCTGTTCAACATCCGGTACCCATCGGCCACGGTGATTCCGTGCCGCCGCCGGATCTCGGCGAAGCGGCGCACATACTGATCGAGCTGCGCGCAGTGCTCGATGTCGATGATCGTGACTTTCGACTCGTCGATGTGATGCTTCTGCAGCAGTGGCGCGACGACCTCGCGTTTGACCAGCAGGATGGGATGGGCGAGCCCTTCCTCGATGAGGATCTTGGCGGCCCGAATGATCTTTTCCTGGTCGCCCTCGGGGAAGACGATCCGTTTCGGATCGCGTTTGGCGCGGTCGTAGACGCCGTGCATCATTCCGCGCGCACGGCCGAGCAACTGCTCCAGGCGGCGGCGGTACGCGTCGTAATCGGTGATCGGCTCCTGCGCCACGCCGCTCTCGGCCGCCGCCCGCGCCACCGCCACCGGCACGTTGAGCAGCACGCGGGAGTCGAACGGCTTCGGGATCAGATAGTGGCGTCCGAAGGAGAATTTCGAGCTTCCGTACGCGCGCAGCACCGCGTCCGGCACTTCCTCCTTCGCCAGCTCGGCCAGGGCAAGAGAGGCGGCCAGCTTCATCTCGTCGTTGATGGTCGTGGCCCGGCAGTCGAGCGCGCCCCGGAAGATGAAGGGAAACCCGAGGACGTTGTTGACCTGATTCGGGTAATCGGAACGCCCGGTGGCCATGATCACGTCGGGCCGCGCGGCGATCGCATCGTCGTACGGGATCTCCGGATCGGGATTGGCCATCGCGAAAACGATCGGATCCTTGGCCATCGACTGGATCATGTGCGGCTTGACGATTCCGCCGATGGAGAGGCCGACGAAGACGTCCGCGCCCACCAGCGCTTCCGTCAGGGTCCGCCGGGAGGTTTCGGCCGCGAACTCCTCCTTGTACGGCGTCATGTCGATCGTGCGGCCCTTGAAGATCACGCCCTTGCTGTCGGTCAGGATCACGTTCTCTTTGCGCAATCCCATCTTGATGTAGAGGCGCAGGCAGGCCATGGCGGCAGCGCCGGCGCCGGAGATGACGATGCGCACCTCGTCGATCTTCTTGCCGGCGACCTCGAGTGCGTTTTTCAGCGCGGCGGCGGAGATGATGGCCGTGCCGTGCTGGTCGTCGTGGAAGACGGGGATCTTCATCACCGCTTTGAGGCGCTCCTCAATCTCGAAGCACTCCGGGGCGGCGATGTCTTCGAGGTTGATGCCTCCGAACGTCGGCTCCATGATCCTGACGGCGTTGATGAAGGCCTCGGTGTCGTGTGTGTCGAGCTCGAGATCGAAGACGTCGATGTCCGCGAAACGTTTGAAGAGAACGGCTTTCCCTTCCATCACCGGCTTCCCGGCGGCCGGGCCGATGTTGCCCAGGCCCAGGACTGCCGTGCCGTTGGAGATGACGGCGACCAGGTTCCCTTTGTTCGTGTACTTGTAGACGTCGCCCGGCTCGCGGGCGATCGCGAGGCAAGGCTTGGCCACCCCGGGTGTGTAGGCAAGCGCCAGATCGCGTTGCGTCGCCGTCGGCTTGGTAGGAACGACTTCGGTTTTGCCCGGACGTCCCCCCGAGTGGTATTCGAGAGCCTCGTCGCGGTCGTTGTCAGCCATGGATAGATCTCCGCCGGCGAGTCTATCAAGCTTGAGGAGGGCGGGTCGGTGCGCGGACGATTACACACGACGGAGCGCTGGCGTCTCGCCGGCTGGACCGGGGGCGTCTCGCCCCAGGTCTGGCAAGACTCCATACAGTTACGTGAGCCTCCTCAGCGGCGAGACCCTTCGGCTCCGCTCAGGGCAGGCTCTGCCGAGCCAGCCGGCGAGACGCCAGCGCTCCGGGTCGTTTCACGACCAAACGCAAACGCCGCCGAAATCGGCGGCGTCTGTTGTCGAATCTTCGTTTGATCCCTTAGCCCGCTCTGCGCTTCCGCTGCTGCGGTGTAGGCGTCTGCTGGCGCGGCGGATTGTCGGTACGCGCGCGCGCCACCGGGCCGGAGAGGTCGTGGCCGCGGCCGGTAAACTTGTTCCAGGCGATGGCCACCGCGGGGACGATCGTGACCGTCGAGTACGTTCCGGCAAGGACACCGATGAGCAGGATCCAGGCGAACTCGTGGATCACCTTACCGCCGAAGAGGAGCAACGCCACCAGGACGATGACCACCGAGCCGGAGGTCAGGATCGTCCGTGACAGTGTCTGGTTCATGGCCAGATTGAGCTGCTCCTCCAGCGTCATGCGCGTCTTCAGCTTCCGCTTGTTCTCGCGGACGCGGTCGTACATGACCACCGTGTCGTTGATCGAGAAACCGACGATCAGCAGCAGCGCCGCGACGATGTTCAGCGAGAACTCGCCGTTGATCATCATCAGGAAGGCCAGCGACATCAGCACGTCGTGAACGATGCAGACGATGGCCGAGGCGCCGAACATCAGATCGAAGCGAAGCCAGAGGTAGAGGCCCATGGCCAGCGTCGAGAGGATGACGGCCCACATGGCCTTCTGCTGCAGGTCATGGCCGACCTGCGGGCCGACCGTCTCCTGATTGAGCACGTTGAAGGCGCCCAGGAAGGTCTTGTCGTTCAGCACGCCGGCGATTCTCGTCGTCACGCCGGGAGCCGAAGTCACCTGTGCCATGTTCGTAAAGATGCCCACTTCCGAGCGCTTGTTGATGATGTTCTGGGCGACGTCCTGGTAGTAGGTCTTGGCCGTGGGAACCGTTCCCTTCGCGTCCGGATCGACCGAGTAGAGAAGCTCAGCGAGGCGATCGCGGCCGTTGAAGTTCAGATCGAGCCTGGCGGCCGCCTGTGGGTTCAGATCGGAATTCAGCTTCGCCACGACCAGGCCGGCGTAATCGACCTCCTTCTTCAACTCCGGAAGGCGGATCAGCACCGCGCGGTCATCAGCCTTGCCGTACTGCTGGATCGAGGCATCGGCGAGGTCGGCCCGAAGGCGGTCCATCGGAACCGCGTCGCGGAACTTCAGGGTCACGGTGGCGCCGCCGGCAAAGTCGATTCCCCAGTTGACGCCGTGCTTGAGGAACATGGCCAGTCCCAGGAGCATGAAAAGAACGGAGAACGACACGGCGTAAAAACGCCAGCGTACGAAGTCGATCTTGGAATTGACGAATATCTGCATGGGTATCTCTCCTCGCCTTTCCTAAATGCTGATCTCGGTCGGGCGATCCTGCGCTTTGTACATGACGTCGAAGATCACGCGCGAGACGAAGAACGCCGTGAAGACCGACGCGAACAGACCGATGAGCAGCGTGACGGCGAATCCCTTGATCGGCCCGGTTCCGAATTGGAAGAGGAAGAGCGCCGAGATGATCGTCGTCATATGCGTGTCGATGATGGTGCCGAAGGCGCGGGAGAAGCCGTTCTCGATGGCCGCGCGAACGACCTTGCCGTCGCGCAGCTCCTCGCGGATGCGCTCGAAGACCAGAACGTTCGAGTCGATGGCCATACCCAGCGTCAGGATGATGCCGGCGATGCCGGGCAGCGTCAGCGTGGCGTGGAAGATAGCCATCATGCCCAGCAGGATGATCAGGTTCAGCAGCAGCGCCAGCACCGCGTTGATGCCGGCGCCCTTGTAGTAGAGCAGCACGGCCAGGATCAGGGCGATGAAGCCGACCAGCGAGGCCAGGACGCCCTGATGGATCGAATCGCGTCCGAGCGACGGGCCGACGGTGCGCTCTTCCAGCGTCGTCAGCGACGCCGGCAGCGAGCCGCTGCGCAGGACGAGCGAGAGATCGGCGGCCTGCTCCTGTGTGAAGTTGCCCTCGATGACGCCCGACTCGTTGATCTGGCTGTTGATGACCGGAGCGGAGACGACTTTGTTGTCGAGGACGATGGCCAGGCGGCGTTTGATGTTCGCGCCCGTCAGATCGCCGAACTTGCGCGCGCCGTCCGGGGTGAGCGAGAAGCCGACGTTCGGCTGGCCGAGCTGCCCCTTCTGCACGCGGGCGTTTTTCAGGTCGGTGCCGGTGACCGGAACCGTCTTGCGCACGGCGTAATATTCGACGCCCGCGGCGCGGCCGAGCGCGTCTTCACGCGTGCCGGGCAGGATGTCGACCTCGGTCTTCATGTTCGGCGCGACGCCGTTGAGCGTCGCCGTCGGATCGGAGGCCGGCTCGCCTTCGACCAGGCGGAACTGGAGCTGCGCCGTCGTCTTGATGATGTCCTTCACGCGTGCCGGATCGTCGACGCCGGGGAGCTGGATGACGATGCGGTTGTTGCTCTCGGGCGCGATGTACGGCTCGGTCACGCCGAGGGCGTTGACGCGGTTGTCGATCGTCTCGACCGTATGCGTGATCGTGTCGCGCTCGATGGCCGTCAGCGACGCCGTCTTCATCTTGAACTGCATCGCCCCCTCCGGCGTGCGGCCCACGTCGAACGACGGGATGTAGTCCTTGGCGATCGTCTCGTACCCGCTCGTCGGCGTGTCGGCGGGGAGCACGGCGACGAACGTCGTGTCATTCACGCGCTTCGTCGCCGGGATCGGAAGGTTGCCCTTTTTCGCCTGGGCTTTGAGCATTTCCGACGCCTGATCGGTCTCCAGGCGTACGGCATCGCCGACGTTCACGCGCATGACCAGATGCGTACCGCCCTTCAGGTCAAGGCCGCGGCGGATCGGCTCGGGGGTGTCTTTGGTCGGTACGATCGCCCAGGCAAAGCCCACCAGGACGACCAGGATCAGGATGACTCTCCACAACAGACCTCTAGTCAAGTTTCCTCCAGGAAAAAAGGGAAGCGGTTACTCCGACGCATCGCCCGTGATGATTCCGGTGACCGCGGAACGTGTAACCTTGACCTTCACATTCTCGGCGATTTTCAGGTAGACAACTTCGGCCTCAACACCCTGCACCGTCCCGTAAATCCCGCCCGAGGTCAGGACGCGGTCGCCCTTCTTGAGCGTACTGAGCATTTCGGCCGTTTTTCGCCGCTGTTTGTTCGCCGGGGCGATGACCAGGAAGTAGAAGACGAGAAAGATCGCCGCGATCGGAAGGATGTTGATGAGGAAGGCGGCCGTGCCGCCGGAGGGCGTCTGGAGAAGCAGAGCAATCGCTGTCATATCGTCTTTTCTGTCTGATTCGTTGATCGGGGGCTCTTTGTCGTCAGGCGTCAACTTCGCCGCTCACGACCCGCGAGAGGAACGCATCGCGAAAAGCCTGCAAAGAGTTGGACGCGATAGATTGCCGAATACCCCTCATCAAGTCAAGGTAAAACGAGACGTTGTGGATGGTGTTGTAAACCATGGCCGCGATTTCGCCGGTGACGTAGAGGTGTCGAAGGTAGGCCCGCGACACCGTCCGGCAGGTCAGGCAGGAGCAAAACGGATCGAGCGGATTCGGGTCATCGGCGAAGCGGGCGTTCTTGATCGCCACCTTGCCGAAGCTGGTGAAGAGCGACCCGTTCCGGGCGTTTCGCGTCGGCATCACGCAGTCGAACATGTCGATCCCCGCGGCGACGCCGTCGAGGAGGTCCTCGGGGGTTCCCACGCCCATCAGGTAACGCGGCTTGTCCGCCGGCAACAGTGGGGCGGTGAATCGCATCACGTCGAGCATTTCCTCTTTCGGCTCACCGACCGAGACACCGCCGATGGCCACGCCGTCGAAGCCGATGGCCCCGATCTCCTCGGCGCTGCGCCTGCGCAGATCGTGATGGATGCCTCCCTGCACGATGCCGAAAAGCGCCGACGCCCCTGTTTGCGCCGCCAGCGAGCGCCGCGCCCAGCGGTGGGTCAGCTCCATCGACCGCTCCACCTCGGCGTGGGACATCCCGGAGGCAGGGCATTCGTCGAAGGCCATGGCGATGTCGACCCCCATCCGCTGCTGGATGTCGATCGACGTCTCCGGCGAGAGAAAGTGCGCCGAGCCGTCGATATGGCTCCGGAACTCGACCCCCTCCTCACGAACCTTGCGGATCGACGCCAGCGAAAAGACCTGAAACCCGCCCGAGTCCGAAAGCACGGCCCGGTCCCAGTTCATGAAGCGGTGGACGCCACCCATGCGCTCCAGCAGATCGACCCCCGGCCGAAGCATGAGGTGGTAGGTGTTATTGAGGATGATCTCCGGCCCGAGCTGCTGGAGCTGCTCCGTCGTCAGCGCCTTCACCGACGCCAGGGTCCCCACCGGCATGAACACGGGAGTCTGGATCGTTCCATGCGCCGTCACGATCTCGCCGCGCCGCGCGGAGCCATCGGTGCCGAGAAGGCTGAATGTCAGTCGGTTCATTGCGCTTCGCGCGTTGTCTGCGGCTCCGCCGCGTTGTCTGCGCTCCGCGCGTTATCTGCGCTTCGCGCGTTAAGGTCAACACCAACATCGGCGAACGCGCGAGTGCTCACCCAACGCGCGAAGCGCAAACAACGCGCGATAGCGCAGACAACGCGGCGAAGCCGCAGACAACGCGCGAAGCGCAGTTACTGCAGCTTCATCTGCTCGACGCGCACGCTGCTCGGCAGCGTCAGGACGAAGCGGCTTTGCTCCACCGGTGCGTTGATCTTCACGTTCAGGAACTCGTAGCGCGTCTTGTCGCCGTCGCCCTCGGTGTATTCGAACTGCGTCGTCAGGTAGGTCTTCCTGTCGATGAAGATCTTGATGTGGCGCACCCGCTTCGCGATGGTCTTGCTCTTCGGATCGAGATCGAGAACGTAGTACGGCTTGTCGGACGTGTTCGTGAATGTGAAGTTGAACCAGGCGCCGAGCTCGTCGATCGCCCCGCTCGCTCCCATGTACTTGAAGATACGGTCCTGGTAGCGCTTCACCTCGATCCGCTCCGCTTTGTTCAGGTCGGGGTAGTACGTGGTCAGCATGCCGTTGGCGATCAGCATCGTGACCCGCTTCGGGGCGTCGTAGGACCAGAGGACGTTGTTCGGCTTCGAATAGACGAAACGGCCGGTCGAAACCTCTGGCCTGGCCAGCAGCGCCAGCGTTTTCTCCTGGCGGAAGTCCGCCTGAAGCGTGGTCGTTTTGTTCTGAGCAAGCTGGACCTTCTTGATGACCTCATCCAGCGAGTCCGGATTGACCTTGGCCGAGGCCGGAACCGACAATGCCGCCGCACATAGCGACAGCGCGAGAAACTTCCTGATCAACATGGGCTGACCCAACGCCCCACCTGAAAATCGTATTTCCCGGTGAGCGAGTTATACTCAGCGAAACTGAGGTTATTGATGAAAAAGAACTTGCTGGCTTTTGCAGTCATGCTGCTCGTCATCACCGCCCCATCTGCCGTGGCAGGCATCCAGTACGAGTTCCGGCAGACGACCTCTTCCGACCTCGAATCGATCCCCGCAACTGATTGCGCCGGCCGTGCCATCATCGATGGCGACCGCTCCCGGGTCGATTTCATCTCCGGTAACGAGTACCCCGCCGGAACCTACATCATCGCCACCAACGGATCGCGGTCGATGACCTTCGTCGACCCCAGCCGGAAATCGTTCGTGGAAGTGAACGCCGCCAGCGTGGCCACCTCCATCGGCGCCCGGAAGATCACCGTGGCCAACAAAAAGATCGACGTCACGAAATTGCCGGATCAGACCACCGTGGCCGGCATTCCGACCGAGCACTACCGGATGATCATGAGCTACGACATCACGGTCGCCTTCGGCAACCTGCCGCTGACCCAGACGGTGAAGACGACCATCGACAAGTGGACCACGAGCGCCTTCGGCGACATCGGCGACACCTTCCTGGCAAGCGGCGCACTGCACACCGGCAATCCCGACCTGGACGACCTGATCTCGGCCGAGAACTCGAACATTAAAGGCTTTGCCCTCAGACAGATCGTCAACGTCACGACGATCAACAACCGCGCCCCGGTAAACGGCGAGACCCAGTTGAAGGTGAGCCGCACCGTCACGCAGACCAGGGAGTTGCTGGTGACGTCGATCCAACCGGTCGCCCAGATCGGTCTGGCCACGTTCACGGTCCCTGTGACCTTCCACAAAGCCGGTCCGGTTCACGATGACACGCAGAAAGCGCCGATGCAGGTGCTTTCGATGGAGCCCTCGGGTGAGAAGCAGTAGATCAGTGATCGGTGGATCAGTGATCAGTGGATCAGTGATCAGTGGATCAGTGATCAGTGGATCCTCTGATCGACTAATCCACTGATCCACTAATCACCAATCCACTAATCTGGGAACCACGAGGCAGGGAGGGTGGGGCACATGGTACGATCCGGTCGATTCGTCCCCGGTACCGGTTCCAGATCGATGAAACGACAGTTCGCAATCGGTGAGTCTCTGCGACGTCTGGCCCGCCAGCCTCGAGCGTATGTGGCGGTAGTCCTGCCGCTGGCGATTCCTTTCATCCTCGCCGCCGTCAGCAACAACGACGCCCTCACCCAGCCCACCATGGCAATCTCCAGCGCCGCCATGATCGTCCCCGCGCAGATCCGCTACGACGCCCTGGCCGCGCCTACCTCGGCATCGCTTCCCGAACACTCCGTCCTGCTGACGCTGGAAGACGGCGATACGCTCGATTCCGTCCTCCTGGCCGGTGGCCTTGGCCGCTCCGACGCGGCCATCCTCAACAACGAATTCGGCAAGACCGTCGATCTCCGCCGCCTCCGCCCCGGCCATCTTCTCCGCTTCCACTACGACACCCGAGGCGCGGTCGACAGTGTCGAGATGAAAGTGACAGGCTGGGGTGAGATTGACGCCGTCCGCGGCGATACCGGCTTCGCCATCACCCCGTACGAAGCGCATCAGACGGAGATCGAAACCGCCGTTTCCGCCCAGATCGACTCCTCGCTATGGGACGCTCTGCGCACCGCCGGCGAAGGGCCGCAGCTCGTGCAACAGCTCGTCGACGTCTTCCAGTGGGACATCGACTTTTTCGCGCTGCAGAAGGGCGACTCCTTCAGCCTGGTCACGAAGAAGAAGTTCGCCGGAGCCGATCTCGTCGGGTACGGCCCGATCGTAGCGGCGCGCTTCGTTCACGGTGGCCAGACGTACGAGGCCTTCCGCTGTGAGACGCCCGACGGCCGCGCCGGCTACTACGCCCGCAACGGGAGCCCGCTCCGCAAGCAGTTCCTGCGCGCACCGCTGCAGTTCAGCCGGATCACATCAGGATTCTCGAAGAGCCGCTATCACCCGCTCCTTCACTACTTCCGGCCGCATCACGGCGTCGATTACGGCGCGCCCGTCGGGACGCCGGTGATGACGACGGCCGACGGCGTGGTCATGGCCGCGACCTACAACCATGGCGAAGGCAACTACGTCCGCATCCGCCACGGTTCCCGGATCGAGACGTCGTATCTGCATCTTTCCCGCTTCGCCAAGGGGATCAAGCCCGGAAAGAGCGTCACGCAGGGCGATGTGATCGGTTACGTTGGTATGACCGGTCTGGCCACCGGACCGCACCTCGACTACCGCATCTCCGACAACGGTACATGGCTCGATCCGCTCAAGCTCAGGTCGATCACGCCCGACCCGCTTCGCGGTGACTCGCTGACATCCTTTCGCAGCAGCGTCGCGGCCTTCAGTCCCAAGCTGGCCACGCCGGCCCAGCAACTGGCCGCCTTCGCCACAAAACGGCGGGCACTTTTCTAGCAGTCACACCCTTCCATCGGACGCAGCCCAGCCCATCATGAAAAAGGTCATTGTCCGCGCGCCGGTGCGCGCCGATCTCGCTGGCGGTACTCTCGATCTCTGGCCTCTCTACCTCTTCCATCCCGGCTCGCGCACCATCAACGTCGCCATCTCCTATCACGCGGAGTCGGAAGTCGCCGAGACGGGCACGGACGCCATCGAGATCCATCTCACCGATCAGCAATACGAGCAAACCTACGCCTCGCTGCACGAGCTGGCCGCCGATCCGAAAGCGGCGTTGATCCATCGCGCCCTCGAGCATTTCCGTCTCACCGGCATCCGCATCACCACCCGTACCGACGCCCCCCGCGGCTCGGGCCTCGGCGGCTCCTCCGCGCTGACGATCACGCTCGTCCGCGCGCTCTCCGAGGTCGCCGGCGCGCCGGTGGAGGGCGACGACCTCATCGCGCTCGTCCGCGACCTGGAGACGCGCCTCATCCGCGTTCCCGCCGGGATCCAGGATTACTACCCACCCGTCTACGGCGGCCTCATGGCCATCCACCTCAATCCGGGGCTGGTGGTCCGCCATCAGATTGCGCTTCCGGTCGACCGCCTTGCCGAGCACATGCTGCTGCACTACACCGGCGTGGCCCATTTTTCCGGCACGAACAACTGGGACATCTACAAACGCCAGATCGACGGCAAGAAGAAGGTCCACAGCGGGCTCGCCAAAATTGCCGAGAGCGCCATCGAGATGGAGAAGGCGTTGGAGAGCGGCGACCTCGAAGCGGCCGGCGTGGCCCTGAATCATGAGTGGCAGAACCGCAAAGCCCTCATCGACGGCATCTCCACGCCCGAGATCGAGGCAGCGATCGAGGCGGCGACGGGGGCCGGCGCCTGGGCCGGAAAGGTCTGCGGCGCCGGCGGCGGCGGATGCATCGTCTTCCTCTTCCCGCCCGAGCGCCGCGAGGCCGTCCGCGCCGCTCTGGCCAATGTCCCGGGTCAGGTCATCGATGCTCATCCGGTCGCACATGGATTGACCGTCGAGCGGAGCGACGACGCCCCGACCGCGCGCCGCACCCGCTTCACGATGCGCAGCTCGCCCTCGCTCGAGCAGCTCTACGTCTTCGGCGGACGCGGCGCATACCGGCCGCACCTGCTCGCCGAGGCCATCATCACGCAGAACGAGCCGCGGAGCGGCGTCCACGTCGACACCGTCAAAAGCTTCGTCGCCCCCATGCGCGCCGGCGACGGCTCGGTTCAGTGGAGCGATGCCAGGGCCATCGATCCGGAGAAGCTCGACATCCGCGCCGTCCCCGATCCGAACCACGAGGTCGACGATGCCCTGAAGCCGGAAATGCTGATGCAGGGAGCCCTGCAGTCCGAGGATGCCTTCCGGCAATACGTGGCCGGGACGGCGAAACTGATCGTCTTCCACAACCCCGAATTCGCCATGTACTCGCAGCTCGGCGAATCGCGCCGCGACTTCCTCACCCGCTGCAGCGAGGAAGCGAAACACCGCATCGGCTCTGAGCAGGAGCGCCTGGAGGGCACCTTCCGCCGCCGTATCGACCAGGTGAAAGAGCTCTCCCAGCGCGACCAGCGCGAGCGCGACGCCAGCGACGAAGGCCCCTCCGATGAGCGCGGCCCGGACGTGAACGTGGCCTGGGGCCAGACCATCTACAACATCACCAGCGGCAAGCCCGCCGCCCTCACCGAGGCCCCCCACTCCCTGCGCGAGGACGACTACCTGACCAAGATCCGCCAGATCCAGCGCGCCTGGGAACGGGAGCTGGAAGTCATCCGCGACGAGATGCAGTCCAAAGCCCGCGAGATCGAAGAGATCGTGATCACCCCGACCACGAAGAACATCGAGATCACGAAGTACCTGATCCTCTGGGCGGCGGGGCTCTAACCTCGGAATACCCCCTCGGCCCCCGTGTTAGGATGGACCCGAGTCGGGCAGTAGCGCAGCCTGGTAGCGTACCTGAATGGGGTTCAGGTGGTCGGGGGTTCAAATCCCCCCTGCCCGACCAACCTTTCCTGCCCCATGAAGCGGCTCAGCGCTCCACGACTTTCTGAAGAACGGGATTCCCAGAACGCGCGGTCCGCCCGCGTGCCGGAGGGGTAATAGCTGGAAAGTGGAAACCGTTCTGACTGGGAAAGCCCGGAACCTTGGTGAACGCCATGATCGATCCCTACTGTTATGTACCGATCAAGAGCTTTCCGGCACGCGCCCAAACACAACTTACTAAACCCATGGCGTGCCCAGTGCTCACCGTGAACGCCATTCCGCTGATGGTTCTCCCCTCCAGGCCGACGGCGGCCGCCGGAACTTCCAGGCGGGTCCACACGCCGGCCGGGGGGAGATCGGCGACTCGCCTCCGACTGTTGGTACCCGAGACGCCAAATGGAATGAGATCGGAACCCCAAAAGGCACGATGCTCCCAGGAGCCGTCGTTCCACTGAAGCATGATTTCATTAAAACTCGCCGCGCTCACCGTGTCCACATAGATGTAGGCGAAGAGTCGCTCGCCCGCAGCGACGGTGAGGGTCTGTACAGCGTCTTCGAAGTAATGCTGGCTCATTCCCGGCGCGGCGCAGGACGTATGAACGCATAGACAATTTTTGTTATGCGGCGGCGGAAGAGGATAGCCAGGAGGGATTGGCACGGCCGACAATCCGGTGCAGGCCGCGGGCTCGAATAGAAAGGGGCAATCGTGATCCGAGTGCGGATTGGCACCGTCGGGCAAGGCCCCATCGAACCATACCGTCTCACCCTTGAGGTAGAGGGCAGGGGGAGGATTGACGGTGCCGTTCAGCGACACATCAATGGAGTGCACCATGCGCCCAAACGGGCCGAAGTCGTAGGTTTCGTAGGTCCCGTGCCCCGAGAGGGCGATCAGGGGGGCCTGGTCCCAGATCCGGGTGTTGGTCGAAATCAGGGCCAGACCGACATCCTGATCGCGTTGCCCGGCCCCGGCGTTGGGCTCGTAGTCGAGGTGAAGAGCGAGCGGCAGAGCGACGAAGCCGCTGGGTTGGACAATTCCGGTTAGAAGAGGGGTAGAGAGGGTTACACGAAGCGAGTGCATTCCAGGGGAGAGTGGCGCCGACTCGCCGAACAGCAGTGTCGGCCACCCTGACGACAACGTGACCGTACCTCGGTCCGCGCTGAAGTCGAGTAGGAGGCGAACGCTTCGCGTGACCACGCCCTCCGCGGAGATCGCCATGTTGAGGACTCCGGACAGCACCGAGCGCATGAGGGTTCCTCGTTTCTCGCGGCCGCGCAAGAAGGTGGCTCAATGCGTAACCGACGGAATCCGCAGTGTGTGAATGTCTGAAGAGGATACCACGCGGCCTGACGTGTCGACCGTCGCAACGGAGCTATCCGATGTGGACCACACGAGCTCGGAGGGAGCGACCACGACTGGGCCCCCCATTTCTTTATGTCCCCCTGAAGTTGGAAGCGTGCATTGGCTAAGGTTTTTGTCGAGAGTGCGGGCACTCGTAACGTGGATCCGCTGCCCCCTAGGTTGTGGACACGCCGCTCACCTCAGCGCTTCGGACATATGCCACACTATCGCGAGCCAGGCCAGTATCGTCCGCCCCCATGAACATCACATTGCGCCCAATGGGGTCGTCGTCATAGAACTCCCCAGGAATGCTACCGGTCGGAATTCGAGTTCCGTTTCGGAAGACATCCTCCAAGAAACGTGCTTGGGCTTCCTTGTTGAAGTCCTGCCAACGGAAATGGCCGCGCGCTATTTCATCAGACCAAGAGTAACCTTGACCGGGGAGGGTTGCCTGCCCCCAAAGAGCATCGCCGATATATCGGGTGCCAATGTGCTGATTCTGCCACACATGGCAGCACTCATGAACGAGCGTGGTCGAGTAAGCGCTAGGGTCTTCATCCTTCATGTAGATGGTGTTTCCCATCGTAAATGGCCGGGGATTCGTGCTAAAGACACCGGCGAACCCATCCACGACTCGCACCAAGTCAAGCTTGATCGAATTCCGATAGACAAGCATGAGCATGTTCTGCTCGCTCAAGGTCAGCCTGCGTTCGCCCAGCTGCATGAACAGTCCTGCCTGAACGGAGGCAACCGAAGTCGCAAGAATGGCCACCACGGAACCCACCAAACCAGCCGCGATATCGCCGAAACCTTTGACGAGGAGCCGTCCGTCCCATGCTAACAGCCCGCCGACGGCGCCTCCGACGACGCGAACCAGACCGGCGATGACATTGGCAGTTCCGTCGAGACTGGCCTTGACGGCCGCAGCGGCGAAATGAAAGACAGCCGAAGCGACAGAGCCCAACCAGTGGAACACGCCACGGAAGAATCCGGCGACGAGCGGAACCCCTCCGAGCGAGTCGCCAAGCGCGTAGGACGCGTCTGCCAGGCCATTCCCGATCGCCTCGATGATCGTGCTTGCTACTTCTGCCGCCGTTTCTACCGCAACCTCGACGGCGTTGGCCACAGCATTCGCAGCAGTTGTTATCGCACCCCCAAGGTCTTTGAGAAACCCCACTACGGCACCGCCCCCATCCCGATCGCGCTGCCACAGGAAGTGGAGGCTCTTTCCTCCCAAAGCAGATAGGTTCTGAAGCTCGTACATACCGGTGTGAATTCCGAATATCTTCGCCTTGGCGAGTGTGAGACGCGCCCCAACGAGGTTGTCAGCGATCATCACAAATCCATGTGGACCGTGATCAGCATCATGCGTTTCTCTTTGGTTGAGATCGGCTCCGGACGCGCTGCGCAGTTCGAGTCCCTTCCACCAGGTGATGTCGGAAGTAGTCTCCAAGAGGAAAAGGACTGTGTCAGCATTCCCAGAGTCGTCAATCGTCAAGCTGATCGTGTCTTCGCCCGAGACATTTGGGAAATCGGTTAACTGTCTTGGTTCGCTCATTGCTCCCTGATCGTGACTCGCTTTGTCTTGCCAGTATCTGAGCCCGCCGCCGTGGCGTCATGAACTTTCGTCATACGGGAAGGTCCAACGTGCGGAATGTGGAGAGATGAGTTAGAGACACGATCCGCCGGATGAGACGCGCCCCCATCAGCCGAAATCAGCGCGAGGGGGGCGAGGGCGCCTGTTCCATGGTCGTCGGTACGAACCGATAGCCGCGGCCCGGCACCGTGGCGATGTACCTCGGCCGCCGAGAATGGTTCTGCAGCTTGGTACGCAGGTTACGGATGTGGCGATCGACCACGTTGCTCTCCGCCACGTAGTCCGCTCCCCAAAGGTAGTCAAGGATTGCGTCGCGAGTCAGCAAACGGCCGGCGTTGGCGGCCAGCAGATAGAGCAGGCTCTGCTCGAGCGGGGTGAGGTGCAGCTCTGTTCGGCCGATGCGGACCTGGCGGTTCAGGATGTCGATCTCCAGATCGCCGAGCCGCAGCACCGGCGTGAACTCAACGGCCTCGCTGTAGCTCCGACGCATGACCGCCAGAGTCCGTGCCACGAACTCCTCGGGGGAGAAGGGTACGGTCAGGATGTCGTCGACCCCTCGCTCGAACGCCGCCAGCTTGGCCTTCAGGTCTCCCCGCCGCGTGAGTGCGATGACCGGGAGATGACGGGCCTCTTGAGCGGGGAGGAGCTGGTCCAGGACTGCGCTCCCGGCGATGTCCATGTCCAGGATCGCGAGATGAGGCCGCCATTCGGTGAGTGCTACCGTCGCTTCCTCGAGGGTCAGCGCCATACGCGTGCTGTAGCGGCCGTGATTGAGCGCAAGCTTCACGATTTCGGTGAGCACGGGCTGGTCGATCACTAGCAATGCGCGGGCAGGGCTACGGAGTCGCTGGTCATGCGAGGTCATGCGTGTAGACAGCGGAGTCTGGTGAGTAGCCGTTAGAATAACACCGCATTGGGGGATGTATAGCCGTATTACCACAGCAGAGATCACTGCTGGAAACTTCCCGCTTTGCGGGCGGTGACTCCTCGGCGGCCATCGGGTGCGTTCCGGGCGAACGAAGGACACCGCTGGCGGAAGGCTTGCGAAGCAACGGCGGAGCAGCCAGCCATCTAGTTTGAAACTGGCAGCGGACAGAATCGCTATGCTCGACGCAGCGCATTCGGCTTGTTGATGGCGCGCCGTTCTTCGTCAAACGAATCGTGATTCCCCGAATGGAAGCGTCTAGCGCGCGTCTAATCTGCCTCCTACCGGACATGCCTGGACGAGTCCAGATCGCGCTAAGATTCTGAGGTAAGGAGGTATCCGCGTATGTCCCGAGACAGACGCGGAAATGGGGTTCAGGTGGTCGCGCGTTCAAATCCCCCTGCCCGACCAAACTCGAACCCATTTCCGACAACGGCGGCGCGCCGCCGATGCTCGCGGTGGGGGGCCGCTACGACCTCGAATTCGGCAACTTCGCGACTGAGTCGCGTATCACGACGCGACACATGAGAACCCGCTACACCATCGGCGATCCCGCTCAAAAGGCAATTGTCGGGAGAATTTCATGACAGGCGATGGTTCGTCGAACGAGGAAAGACTAAGAACCGGTCGGAGATATCGAACCGACCGGACAGAAGGGATTAGCGATGGCGTCTTCGCGGTTTCGCTGACGCTCCTCGTCCTCGACGTACGACCTCCTGAAGGGGGCGTGTCCCAACTCGTGCACGGGCTCGTCTTGATTGCACCGAGGCTCGGGACCTTCGCGCTGAGCTTCGCAATCGTTGCGTACTACTGGCTCGTCCACCACCTGATTTTCGCCTCACTGCGCGGCGTAAAGATCGCTCTGATCTGGGCGAACATGCTGTTTCTATTCACGATTGCCGTGTTGCCCTTCTCGACGGCGGTGCTAGGTCGTTACTCTCTCGCGCCGGTGGCGCTCGCAATCTATGGCGCCAATCTCTTCGCTTGTACGTCGACGCTGGCATGTGTGTGGTTCGTCGCGGACCATTCTCACATCACAGAACAACCCACAGCCGGCCAACGACGCTACATTGTGCGGCGCTTCGGTGTTCAGTTGATTGTCGCGCTGCTGGGGATCGCATGCGCGTTCCTCGCTCCGGCACTCGCACTGAGCATCTTCGTCGCGCTGCCGATTGTGTTCGCGCTGACCTACCACCGGCGGTACTACTGACTGTCGTCATCCGCCACGGCGCGACACGGCATAGAGGTCGAAATGGGCGTCATCCGAACGACGAGATCGTCAACCATCGACGATCTCGTCGCATGGCAATCAATCGTTTGATCCGGTGCACGCGCTGGAACTACTCGGAGTGATGACAACGCCGGTCGAATTGAGCGAGATGTTGCAGGACGTGTCATCCTTTTCGAGATTGCACTGCTTCGATCCTTGGATCAGCGTACCGGTGTCGCTGCCAAGGTTGTAGTTCCAATACCAATCGTCGTTCGATGTCGTCTCGGTTTCCCACGTTCCGCCGCCGGCATTTGCCCCCACGGCAAGAACCGATGCGTTTACCGGCGTCTGGGTTGGACACCCTGACGCCTTGTGCGAAACCTGGACATTGTAGATCGACTGACTGGTGCTGTTCGTCACGTTAAAGGTACCACTCCACTGAGACATGACACACCTCCACTGAATGCTCGATTGGTCTCATGAAGTGCGTCAGGTCGAGCTCTCCAATGCGTGCACTTCGCCGCCCTTGAGGGCTTGAACGGATAGGACGGAAAAGAGTGAGCGTTTTTCCGGCGGTCAGCCGTTTTTTCGTCAGCGGCCGCCCAGGATTGGAGCGCCTCTGTGGCACGGTTCGTACGAGGATCGACGACGAAAAGTCCGGCCCTCGTTGATCGCGCGCTCCCCTCGTTCACATCGCATCGCCGTCGACGCAGGCGATCCAGCCATCCTCGTCACGATGTGCATCGATGTGGTGCATCCGCCGTGCGTTCCAGGTACCGGGGACTGTAGCGAGGGGGGGAGCGAAGATCGCGTGCTCCTCGTAGTCGGACGGGGTGAGGCGGGTGATCTCGAATGCGCGCACGGACGCGCCGTACTCGCGCAGACAGTCTTGCGCGAAGCGGTAGATGCGGCCGCCGTCGATCACCGGGCGTCCTGCGGGACGTCCGGCCGTGCGGTCGCCGTTCACGATCGGACTGCACGGGTGCTCGCACCAATGGCCTGACAGCGCCTCGGCAGACCAGAGGCGCAGCACGTCGTGCCCTTTCGGACTGGTGCAGCCGAACAACCACCACCGGCCGTCATGCCGGAGAAGCGACGGATCGACCACCACCTCGTTCATCAACACGCGCTCGAGCGTCCACTGGCGCGGGAAGCGGGCAGCCCGGTACAAGCGGACGGACGCTGACTCAAACGTCTCCGGCAGCATGAAGTGTTCGTCTTCGTGCGCGAAGACGAATGGATACGAAAGGTGAAACTCCTCGGCCAGCACGATGCCGTCGTAGCGCCACGTCAGACCGTCGTCGCTCATGGCGAGGCCGATCTGTCCGCGCAACAGAGGCCGGTTCAGCACCTCGAAAAACATCGACCAACGCGGGCCGTCACGCAGCATGAACGGGTCGGCGACGAAGGCGGCGTCGACATCGTCGACGTCGTGCGCGGTGAGGACGGGATTGCGGACGCGCGGGTCGGGCCCGAGCTTCAGCGGCGTCGGACCGTGATAGATGCCGATCGACCAGCGAGAGCCGGCGCCAGCCATTCAGAGGTCCAGCCCATCGGCCGCCGGCGGCCGCGGCGCATCGGACGGCGAGAGGTATTCGGCACCGATCATCCAGCGGAACTTGGGGAAGGCGATCGGCCGCACGCCGTGAAAGAACGGCGCGTACGGATCGAACACCATGCACGTATTCGTCATACACATCGGCTCGAAGACGACGTCGCGGAACGTGTTGTCGCGGATGATCGCCGTCCCGCCCGAGCGGGCGCCCCCGGTGGCATTCACGTAGAAGAGAAACTGCAGCCAGTTCCGTCCCTGCTGCGGCGAATCGCGATGCGGCGCAACGAGCGTCCCGGGATACGTGGCCGTCAGTTGAAAACGATTCAGCAGCAGCGGCTCGGGGCGGCCGGAGAATGCCTGCATCCGCGCCAGCGTCTCCGGAGAGCGCAGCGAATCGATGAGCAAGCGGATGTGGGGATGTTCGTCCATGTAGGCGGGATAGCCATCGTCCTCCGCCTTCCGCGCATCGGCGGCCAGCACGTTGCCCCACCGCTCGTCCGCCGCCGTTCTTCGATCGATCCACCGGAAGCCTTTGTCGTAGGACTTGTGCACGTCGAAGGGCGCGGTGAAGTATCGCCGCTTCGGCCAGTGCTCGACGAGGAACCGATGGAAATCGGGATCGAAGATGTTCTCGATAAATGCCCATCGCTGCTCCTGAAAGTGCGGCGCGGCGCGCTCGAGTGATGCGCCGATCCGGCAACGCGGCACGGCCGCGGGATCGATCGACGTCCGGCCGGCGCGCCGCTGCAGCGCGCGCACGCTCTCGATGACCGGAAACAGCCGGATCGCCGTTCGGACCGCAAGCGTCCTCATCGAGCTGTACTGCTCGGCGACATACTGCTCGGAGTAGTCAACGGCCATGGGAGCCCGCTCATTAGACGGGCCGACGCCGGACGCTGTGATCTCCGCGACGTTCACAGCAGGGCCTCCGTGGCCGTCTATCCATCAGCCACACCATGCCTGCTGAGCTGACGGTCCTCGCGATCGCCGATCGTGACTTTCTGCCGCGTCTCGAGGTGCTCGCCGCCTCGCTGGCCAGAAACACGCCCTCGGCGCACCTGCACGCCTGCCTGGTCAACGTGGTACCGGCGGACGCCGCGCGGTTGCGGGCGGTTCATCGCCACACCGAGCTGCAATACGAAAGCGCGGTGCTCGATACCGCGCACGTGGAAATCGGACTCGACGGGGTCACGCCATACACGGAGAAGGCCGGCTATTGCGTCAATCGGCGCGGCCGCGCGATCCTCGATCTGCTACACGCCGGCTGCCGCCGCGTCCTCTTTGTCGATGCCGATACGATCGTTCGCCGCGACCTCGGTCCGCTCTGCGAGCTCATCGACCGGCACGATCTGGTGATCCACAAGCGGCCGGAGGCACCGGAGTTCATGCGCGTCGCCGGCGGAGTGATCGGCGTCCGGCCGACCGATGCGGCCATCGAGTTCTTCACGCGCGCGGTGGCGCGCATCGACGCGATCGGCAACCGCAAGTTCTTCAGCGACCAGCTCGCGTTTCATCTCACCATCGAAGAGCTGGCCGGCCGCGTGGGCGTCGGCCATTTGCCGAAGAAATTCATCGATTGGGATTTCGATGAGCAGTCCTTCATCTGGGTCGGGAAGGGCCGGCGCAAGCACGAGAATCCACAATATCTCGCTGAGGAGCGGAGCTATGTCTGAAGAGATCACATGGGAGCGTTTGAAGCGGAGCGTGGACGAGCCGCTGTCGCTGGGAGACCGGATCGCCATCCGCGAAGAAACGTCGGACACCTTCGAACTGACGCTCTCCAAACGGCACGGCGTTACCAAATGGAAGTGCGTCACGGTGACTGGCGGTGCCATCGTCGGCGACGTGGCCGACTTCTGGCTGGCACGCATCGAGTTGGTCGACGACTGCGACGGCCCGGTTCATATCTCCGTCTCCGCCGACGCCGTTGCCGGCTCTGCCCTCTTCATCGGCAAGGACGACGGCGGTCCCCGGCGCCTGTCGACGACGTACATCGTCCGCGACTTCCCGCGGCACAGCCACATCGCACTGGAGTGGATCACCGAGTAGTAAAGGGAATTTCGACCCCAGCCGTGCGGTATCGTCGCCCGTATGGACGAGCAAGCGCAGCAGCCAACCATCCGCATCACCCTTGACGACGCCGTCGCGCAAGGGGAGTACATCAACTTCGCCAACATCATTCATTCGCCGAGCGAGTTTGTGATCGACCTCGGGCGCATCGTTCCGGGGCGGGCCGATGTGAAGATCTACAGTCGGGTGATCATGACGCCGCTTCATGCCAAGCAACTGCTCGAGGCGCTGGCGCAGAACATCTCCATCTTCGAGCAGAAGTTCGGCGAGATCCGCGCGGACGGAGCCTCGGTGTTTTCGTCCAACGAACCGTCAAACTGACGACGCGAAGGATCTAGTGGCCCGGGTCAAGATCATCGGCGCCGGATTGGCCGGCTCGGAATGCGCGTTCGGGCTGGCGCGCCGAGGGCATCAGGTCGACCTGTACGAGATGCGGCCCTCGAAGTCGACGGCGGCGCATCAGACCTCCAACCTCGCGGAACTGGTCTGCTCGAACTCCTTCCGCTCCTCGAACATCACCAACGCTGTTGGCCTGCTGAAGGCGGAGATGGCGATGCTCGACTCGCTCGTCATCCGCTGCGGCACGGACGCGCGTGTTCCTGCCGGCGACGCCTTCGCCGTCGATCGTGAGCGCTTCTCCGCCGCGGTCACGAGCGCTATCGGTGCAGAGCCGAACATCACGCTGCGGCGCGACGAGGTCACGTCACTCGATCGTGGCGATTACGACTTCCTCGTCGTCGCCACCGGCCCGCTGACATCCCAGCCGCTCTTCGACGCGATCAACAACTTCCTGGGACGCGACGGTTTGTACTTCTACGACGCCATCGCGCCGATCCTCGCCGCCGACTCGCTCGACATGTCGAAGCTGTACTGGAAATCGCGTTACGGCAAAGGCTCGTCGACCGATTACCTGAACGCGCCCATGACGCAGGTTCAGTACGAGGCATTCGTCGGCGCGCTGCTGTCGGCCGAGATCTTCGCGCCGCATGACTTCGAAAAGGCGGCGCACTTCGAGGGATGCCTGCCGGTCGAGGAGATCGCCTCACGCGGGATCGAAACGCTTCGATTCGGTCCGATGAAGCCGGTCGGACTCGAGCATCCGGTTACCGGCGAGCGGCCGCACGCGGTCGTTCAGCTCCGCAAGGAAGATCTGTCCGACGACTACTTCAACATCGTCGGGTTCCAGACGAAGATGCGCGTGCCGGAGCAGAAGCGCGTCATCCAGATGATCCCCGGACTGGAGAACGCGGTCTTCGCGCGCTTCGGCTCCATGCACCGCAACACCTTCATCAACGGCCCGCGGCATCTTCGCCCCACGTTTCAGGCGAAGACCGACGATCGCATCTTCTTCGCCGGCCAGATCACGGGCGTCGAAGGCTACGTCGAATCCTCCGCCGTCGGTCTCCTGGTGGCCCGCTACATCGACGCGCTGTCCCGCAACGCTCCCGCCGATCCTCTCCCGTACCACACCGCCCTCGGCGCTCTCGGCCGCCACGTGGCCGAGTCAAATCCCGATCGCTACCAGCCGTCGAATGTGACATGGGCGCTGATCGAGGACGTCATCGGGCGATGCAGGAAGATCGAGAAGAGGGACAAGCAAGTGGCCAAGGCGCTTGCCACAATCGAGCAGGAGACCTCGTGACGGAGCGAGTTGGGAGGTGTCGCTGGCATCACAAGCAGTGAGAGGATGGGTTAAGGTCCATTCCGCCGACGCTGAACCCGTGAGCAGGATCATTCGCCCGCAGGACGCCGGAGGCGTGTTTGACGGGGACCAAAACCGCCGACGGATTACATCTTCAGCTCAGCACGGAACTTCCTGACCAGTGCTGTTTTTTGTCTCATCAGGGTTAGGAGTTTTTAGTGGGATGACATGACAGGCGGGATGCCAGTCGGATGTCGTTAACAGCCTCTCGGATGTCGTTAACAGCCTCCCGGAGGTCGTTAACAGCCTCCCGGAAGTCGTTAACAGCCTCCCGGAAGTCGTTAACAGCCTCCCGGAAGTCGTTAACAGCCTCCCGGAAGTCGTTAACAGCCTCTCGGAGGTCGTTAACAGCCTCTCGGAGGTCGTTAACAGCCTCCCGGAGGTCGTTAACAGCCTCTCGGAGGTCGTTAACAGCCTCTCGGAGGTCGTTAACAGCCTCTCGGAGTCCGTTAACAGCCTCGGGGAACGAGTTACTGACTCTGGGAACGAGTCAACTGCTTCTGGTGAAGCAGCTTACCGCCTCGTGGAGTCCACGATCGGCATCACGGGGTCCGCCGACTTACCAATTTTGATCGTTCCCGTTCCTTTCATTTGCCGGCGTTGGAACTAAAATTCGCCACTCCCGTCTGCGATCGTATGGATTCCGCGTGCACGCGGACGGGTTCACCGCGTGATCCGTGGACTTACCGCGTGACCTGTTCAGCCATTCCATCTAGTCTCCTTTCCTCGCCACCAGCAACAGCCGCGGATCGCCGAGGCGGAATGGATCGCCGGCCGGTGTCGAGCTGAGTTGCTCGACGATGAGACCGGCGCCGGCGAAGAGTTCGCGAAGCTCGCCGATGGTGAAGATCCAGGTATGCGCCGTGCGCGTTTCCCGTACAGACCCGCGCACGAATGAATATTCGACGTCGAGCCGGCTGGCCGAGGTGTCGTACGTGGCGCTCGAGAAGAAGAGGATGTCGCCGGCTTCCATCCAGCGGCGCGTCTGCAGCGTTGGAAGGAGCGACTCCGCGATCGCGCCGCTCTCGAGGATGAACGCGGCGCCTGGCTTCAGAGATGCCGCAAGCGTCCGGAGAAACGCGCGTGTTCCGTCGCGATCGCAATAGCCGAAGCTGTTGCCGAAACAGAGCGCGCCGTCGAAACGGTCGCGCCAGGGAAGATCGCGCATATCGCCATGATGCCATTCGATCGCCACATCCGCACGGCGTTTCACCTCCGTCAGGCACGTCGCTGACTGATCGACGCCGGTTACGGCGTAGCCGCGCCGGGCCAGGGGGATGCTGTGCCGTCCGGCGCCGCAGGCGACGTCGAGAATCGCCTTGCCGTCCGCTGCGCCGAATACCTTCTCCAGAAACGGCAGATCGGCATCGGGAGGTGGTGCCGCGGCCAACCAGAAGTCAATGGCAAGGCCGTGAAAAAAGTCGTGGACCCAATCGTTGGTAGTCATTTCGTCTCCATCGTTCGCGGGACACACATCGAACGGTCCCGCCATGCGCGGTGGGAGAGGTGAGAGACGAAATCAGATATCGGCGGTGAGTTTCAGAGGCGATCCGCAGGAGATGATAGCGCGGCGCTGCTCCTCGCCGAAAGCATCGCGCGCAGCCGCGCGGCGGCCTCGGCGATCTCACGCTGGCGTCGCGCGTAGTCGTCGGCCAGCATGACGATGTCGCCGCCGCAGAATGGGCAGATCTCCGTTCCGGGATAGACGTACTGCTCGCAGCCGCGGCAGAGGGTCATGCTCGGCGGGACGCGGTCGGTCGTCGAACGTACGATCTCGCTCTTGGCCCGAGGGGGCGGTGGCTCCTGAACGACTGCCTCGCCGCTGCCGTCGATCGGCTCGAGCAGCAGCGCGAAGCGGCCGGCGTCGAACGGTTTGCCCGGCGCCTCTTCCACTTTCACGATGCGCTCGCGCTTCCCTTCTTTCGCCAGCGTGAGGGCCCGGTGGTGGCAGTACGGGTTGTTCCCCGCGCGGCCGAGGAGCGTGTGATTCGTCCAGGTGCATCCCGAGCGGCAAACGTCGGCGTAGTAACAGGTCCGGCAGAAGCCCCACAGGTCGTCGATCGTACGGTCGCGGGTGAAACGAAGCTGATCGGAATGGTTCCAGATGTCGTCGATGGTCATGTCGCGCACGTTGCCGCCCGAATAGTCGGCCGTGGCCAGCGACGGACAGCCTTTGATCGTGCCGTCGGCTTCGATGCCGAGCCCCGTGTGGCCGGCCGAACAACCCTGAAAGTGGCCGGTCTCCATGTCGGTTACACGCCAGCGATGTTCGTACGGGCCGAAGTAGCCGATGTTATTGCCCGGCTGCATCAGCACGCCGAGGGAGAGGGCCTCCTCGAACAGCTCGGCCAGATGCGGCATCAACTCGAGGATCTGGTAAGGCTGCATGAGGATCTCGTCGTGATCGGCGGCGTTGCCCATGGCCACGGTGAGCTGGATCTGCCAGTTGCGCGCGCCGGCGTCGGCGATCTGATGCAACAGCTCGCGCAGATGCGGCAACGTCGTCGCCCCGATCTGCGTGTTCACGCTGCTGGGGATGTCGTACTTCTTCAGCAGGCGCAGCGCGCGCATGGCGTGATCGAACGACCCCTTCACGCCGCGCAGCTTGTCGTGCAGTTCCGGCAAACCGTCGAGCGAAACGCCGCACGAGCGGAGTCCCGCCGCCTTCGCCGCGCGAATGCGATCCTCGTTCAGCGCCAGCCCGCCGCTCTGCATGCTGGGGTGCATGCCGTGATCGCTGATGGCCTGGATGATGGTGAGCCAGTCGCGCCGGAGAAAGGCCTCGCCGCCGATCACCGTCACTTCGCGCACGCGCAGCCGCGCAAGCTGCCGCACCACATCGATACACTCCTCGGTCGTCAGCTCCGAGGGACGCGCCTTGCCGGCGCGTGATCCGCAATGCATGCACTTGAGATTGCACGCCAGCGTGATCTCCCAGACCACATGAATCGGGTGGCTCCGGGCGAAGTCGTCGACCGTGGCATAGCGGTGCGGCAGCTTTTTCTCTTCCATGACGATTTGCCTGGCAGTCTGCGCGGCAGAACGATAGCGGCGAAGATGGTGGCCGAGCCTTGGGCAACCAACGCCGCCGGCCGTGCCGGCCTACGCCTTCTTCTTCAGCGCCGCCTCCAGCTCCTGAATCGCTTTGCCGAGGTCCCCCTGCTGCTGATGGAGATCCTTGGCGTGCGTGAGCAACTGTTTCATCGTGCTCTTGTCCTGGCGCTTGATGGCGTCGTTGATGGCGGCGCCGTACGGCATGATCGGTCCGGTTGCCATTGCCTCCTCCTTACTTTCCGAGCGCGCTTTCCAGGTCCTTGATCGCCTTGCCGAGGTCTCCCTGCTGCTGCTGCGCCTGCCGGGCCTCGTCGAGGAGCTTCTTCATCTCGTCCTGGTTTCCACGTTTGATGCAATCGTGGATGACCACGCCGTAGAGAGGGCGGGGGTGACTGCCACCGCCCATCGCCTTCTGCAGGTCGCTGATGCCCTGGCTGAGCTCGCCGTGCTGAGCCTGAGCTTCACTCAGAAGCTGCTGCATTTCCTGTTGGTTACCCCGTTTGATGCAATCGTGAATGGTTACGCCGTAAAGCATTCGGAATTCGCTCATTGACTACTCCTCCTTTCGTCACCTATAGGAGTGATGTCAGGAAGAGTTTTCCCTACCCCCGTTATTGACTCTTTCAGCAGCCAGCCACAAATTAGTAACCTCGCGATGGACGTCTGCCTTGTTTCCATGCCGTACGCCGCGCTCGAACGCCCTTCGATCGCGCTCGGATTGCTCACGGCTGAGCTTCGAGGCGCCGGCGTCACCGTCGCAACCCACTATGCCAGCCTCGACTTTGCCGCCAGGATCGGCATGCACGCGTATGACGGCGTGCTGAACTCGCGCACCACGCTGTTCATCGGCGAATGGACCTTCGCCGCCGCGGCATTTCCCGAGATGAGCGCGGTCGACGACGGCTATCTCGCCGAGATTGCTTCGGAGATGGCGCAGGGCCGCGCGGCTGCCCTCGACACCGACCCAGCCGCTCTTCTTCGTACGCTGCGTGGCGAGGCGGAACGATTTACGAACGACCTCGCCGACGAGATCGTCGCATTGCATCCCCGCATCGTCGGTTGTACATCGACATTCCAGCAGCACACGGCATCGCTGGCTCTGCTCCGTGCGATCCGCGCGCGCGACGACAGCATCATCACCATGATCGGCGGGACGAATTGCGAGTCGGCGATGGGTGTCGCCGCGGCGCGCGCCTTCCCGTGGGTCGACTACGTCGTCTCCGGAGAGGCCGACGAGATCATCGTTCCGTTCGTCCGCGAACTGCTCGAGCACGGACGCGGCATCACGCCGCCGGTGGGTGTCATCGATCAGGCCGCCGCCCAGCGCCGCGACACGGAGCCGCCGCGCGCGTCGGTCTGGTCGATGGACGCCATTCCGACGCCGGACTACGACGACTACTTCACCGCCCTGGAGCGGTCCCCCCTGCGTGACGCGATCGTGCCGGCCGTGGTGGTGGAGACGTCACGCGGCTGCTGGTGGGGCGCCAAGTCGCACTGCACCTTCTGCGGGCTGAACGGCGGCAACATGTCCTACCGCGCCAAGAGCCCGGCGCGTGCGGTGGAGGAGTTTCATCGCCTTGCCGCCCGCTACGGCGTGCGCCGTTTCACCGTCGTCGACAACATCATCGACATGCAGTATCACGAGAGCGTTCTGCCGAGCCTGGAAGGTCACGGCTACGACATCTTCTACGAGACGAAGGCCAACCTGCGGCGCCGGCACATGCAGAGCTTCTCTGACGCCGGCGTCCGATCGATCCAGCCGGGCATCGAGAGCTTTCACGACGAGATCCTCCGCCTCCTGGCGAAGGGCAACAAGGCCTGGATGAACGTGCAACTCCTCAAGTGGGCCTCGGAGCTGTCGATGGAGATCTCCTGGATCTTCCTGATCGACGTTCCCGGCCAGCGCGACGAGTGGTATTTCGAATTGCTCTCCTGGCTCCCGCTGGTTTCCCATCTCCCGCCGCCGGTCTACGCCACCCCGATCCAGTTCGTCCGTTTCAGTCCCTATCACCGCGACGCCTCGGCGTACGCACTCGATCTGCAGCCCGAGCCGGCGTACGCGCATATCTATCCGCTGCCGCCCGACGAGATGCGCGATCTCGCCTATTACTTCGCCGAACGGAACCCTCCCCCGCCTCCCCCCCTCGGCCAGCGGCTCCTGGTGGCCTGGCTCGGCCTGTGGCGCGACCAGCACGAGAGCGCTGCCACGTGCCCCCGCCTGGAAATGCGCCACGACGGCGATTCGATCGAGATCACCGACAGCCGCTCCTGCCGGACGGCCGACCATCACGTCCTGACTCCCCTCGCCACCCGCATCTACGCAGCGTGTGACGAAGCCACCGACCGCCGCACGCTGGCCGACCGTACCGCCGTCGATCCCGCCACCCTCGACGAAGTGATCACGTCCCTCATCGCCGACAAACTACTCATGGATTTCGACGGCCACCTCCTGGCCCTCGCCGTCGACACGTCGCCAACCCGACCTGACTGGACGCCGAGCCCGGGTGGGCGGGTGGAGTGGGGAGCGGCGAAGATTTCGTGAGGTGTTAGCCTGCATTTCTCACATGCTCACTTGAATTGTTCCATCGAGGGCATTGCAACTCCCTTCGTCGAGAGCCCTTCTCCCCCCGCGGTTTCTTGCGGGGGGAGAAGGGGAAGCCGGATGAGGGGGCGCTTACGAGATATGGGCGATTTACCGACGCTGGTCCGAGAGCGCTCGAAGGCGCGCGAATGACGTCCTCGTTAACCGCCCCCTCATCCGCCTTCGGCACCTTCTCCCCCAGCTGAAAAG